>Ga0228711_1005578_pt1 | contig 19123 bp, 13 predicted proteins | sample MedpolnodulmetaG_2_FD_177996 | JGI IMG/M metagenome (GOLD analysis project Ga0228711, IMG submission 177996) | Root nodule microbial communities from Medicago polymorpha collected in Santa Monica, California, United States - brown nodules | ecosystem: Host-associated > Plants > Roots > Nodule...
CTTCTATCATTATCATTATGTCTATTCAAAGCATAATTTTAAAACTGTACATTATGTATTGCGTAGATTATGTTGTTATAGTCTCGTGTATCATTTTAGTTGGCCTTTTCTCCATTCAGCATCATGGAACACATAGATTTGCCTTCATGTTTGCCCCAGTTGTTGCAGCATGGCTTTTCTGTATCAGTGGCATTGGTATATACAATATATTCCGATGGAACCGACAAGTATATTGTGGACTTTCTCCAGTCTATATGTTTAGGTTTCTCAAAACTGGCATTGAAGGATGGTTGTCATTAAGTGGAGTGGTGCTTTCGATAACAGGTAACTATAAGGTAGTCAATTTTATTACAGTTGTGTAGCTTGTGTTATTTGAACAGCCAAATTCAGACAATTTTCACAACTTTTTAAGCAGTTAACGCAGTTCAAATAAGTGGCTAATTGCGTTTAGTAGGTGCTTAATGGACCATAAGTGAAAACTCATTGACCATCAATTTAACTTCATCCCAAATTTGTGGTTGATGAAGTTATGTTGGTGGTTAATAAGTTTTGACACCTAATATATCTATTAATCATCTAATAAACGTAATTAATCACCTATTTGAATTACGTTAACCACTTAAAAAGTCATGAAAATACAAAAAATCATTTCTCTAGCAGCTAAAGAGCTACGAGATTAATTTTCGTATATGTTACTGTCTTAGGTGTGGAGACAATGTACGCTGACATGGGTCATTTTTCTGCACTCTCAATAAAGGTAAATTAAAAGTATACAATAATTAACAATATTGATCACAAGTATATTAGTCTAGCATACAAAAATGAAATCTGATTTAACAGTTACACTTAAATCTCAGATAGCTTTCACATGTTTAGTATATCCCTGCCTGATTTTGGCATACATGGGTGAGGCTGCATTTCTCTCTAAGCACCATTATGACATTGAGAGAAGTTTCTACAAAGCCATACCAGGCAAGAATTCACTTTAAGAAACCACAAAGATATCGGTATTATTTATGATAAGTCTAGGTTAACTATGCCACTGTTTTTCTGCAGAAGCTGTATTTTGGCCAGTATTTATAGTGGCCACTTTTGCTGCTGTTGTAGGAAGTCAGGCAGTGATTTCTGCAACTTTTTCCATCATAAGCCAATTCTGTGCATTAAATTGTTTTCCTCAAGTCAAGATTGTTCATACTTCTAGCAAAATATATGGACAGATATATGTTCCAGAAGTCAATTGGATATTAATGTGCCTTTGTTTAGCTGTCACAATTGGCGTCAGGGATACAAACACGATGGGTCATGCATATGGTATGATATCCTTTTCCATCGTGTTTAGATTAAACAATCATTTTTATCCTAAAATGTGTGAGGCGCTGTCACAATAGTCTCTAATGTATCAAATTATAAAAATAAAATGAAAAACTACATAAACGCGTTTTTCTTCATCAAATGTATCTTTCATTAATTAGTTTAGTTCTTGAATGTGTCTTCAAGTAGTCAATTTGGTCCATAAAATTACAAACAAAAGACACACTAAGGACATTTTTTAAATTCGAATACAATCATTACTATAGTGATTACGCCTCAAACATTTAGGGAAAATGACTGTTTACTCTTATGTTTAATTATTATGATATTGGAAGTATTGAAAACTAAATTTGAACAATTTTTCTTGGTTTGCAGGGTTGGCTATCACCACTGTTATGTTTGTGACAACATGTTTGATGACACTAGTAATTTTAATTGTTTGGAAACAAGGGATAATAAAAGCACTTACATGTTTCCTATTGTTTGGATCTATTGAGCTTCTTTACATCTCAGCTTCTGTCTGCAAAATTCCTGAAGGAGGGTGGATACCAATTTCGCTCTCTTTCATTTTTATGGCTATAATGTTCACATGGAACTATGGAACAATGAAGAAACACCAATTTGATGTGGAAAACAAGGTCTCAATGAGCAAGATGTTATCCTTAGGACCTTGCTTAGGCATGGTCCGTGTCCCGGGAATCGGTCTCATTTTCAGTAATCTTGCTTCCGGTATCCCGGCTATTTTTGGTCATTTTATTACAAATTTACCGGCATTCCATCAGGTGTTAGTTTTTGTATGTGCTAAATCAGTTCAAGTCCCTTATGTCAGTGAAAGTGAAAGATTAGTCATCAGCAGGATTGGTCCGAAGGAGTTCTACATGTTTCGGTGCATTGTTCGATACGGTTACAAAGACATGCAACAAGAGAATTACAATTTTGATAATAAATTGGTATCTGCAATGCAATAATACAGTTTATAGAAATAGAAGACAGTGCTCCAGAACAAACAAGTCAATTGACTATAGATGATGGAAGAAACATAAATGTGGAAGATCTCGGTGCTTCACAACACACTTTGAAATTGAATTGGTCACATTCCGAAAAGAGTTGTTTACCATTTTCATGTGACGGCCAACAACTTCGAGACGAATCCTATAAAGTCGAGTCATTGCAGATTTTAAAAGCCAAAGAATCAGGTGTTACTTATATAGTTGGGCATTCCTATGCAGAGGCAAAAAAATCATCTTCCATTTTAAAGAAATTTGGAATAGATGTTGTTTATGCTTTTCTAAGCAAAAATTGCAGAGAACCTGATATTATGTTGGAAGTAGCTCATACTTCTTTTCTAGAAGTCGGTATGGTTTACCATATATAACTCTAACCTTATACTGAGGTATTTGCATAGAAGACAATAGTTAATTTGTAAATGTTGGTCATAAACATTAACAATGACTTCTACTAGCCAATGATCAAGATCATTAGGTTCTAGGTTTTTCATTATTGATCTCTAAAGTTTCTTTTATTCTGTATCTAAGAATGTAATTAAAAAGTATTTCATACAAGAAAAGTAGAATATATATACTTGTACTTTTGTTGAAATGTAGGTACTGAGATATGACACAATCATTAAAATACTTCATTTGTATTTACTGAAATGTTATTTCCTTTATTTTCTTCAATGTAAATATTCTCTATTTTCATGTAAATATTTCTGATGTAATTAGATTGATTTAAAATAAAACAGATTTAATAGATGGTTCATTTACATCAAAACCATTAACTATGTTTTGTTCAAATCATTGCAGTGATTTGAATATACATGGTCTTAATATACAAATGATTCTATATTATTTGGTATATTGTATTGGAATCAATGTTGGTCAAAAGTTTCTTCTTCTTCAATCTAATTAATAGATAATTTCGGAATGTGTTCTATCTTGTCCCAGGCCTCTCCTATTCCCTCCTTACATCGCTCCGCTACAGCTGGGCAACCATAAATTGTCAGAACCTCAAGTGACGTGAGGTGCCGAATACCTTCTGGCAAGCATCTCAATCTTTCACAGAAAGCAATCTCCATGGTTCGAAGGGATCGTAGAGCTTCAAAAATTTGTTCCGGTAGTGAGTCAAGCTCACAACAGTGATGGATACCAAGATGCTCCAAATCTAGGTTGAAGGCTTCACTTGGTAAAGCTTTCACTTTTGGAAAATCAGGTATTTCCAATGTTCGAAGACAAGTCAGGTTTCTCAACATCCCTTTTGGAAAATATGTCACATCTTCACCTCTATTAATCTCAAGGGTAGTTAAGCCGTAGAAACTAGAGATTGACTCCAGTAACTCACTATTACATCCATCTACAATGAGTTCCTTAGGGCAACCAACGATGGCCAACTTAGATAGGCGGGGAAAAATCTCCCCTGTTTCCACTTTCAACAACCGTTCCAAGTTAGGTAAATTACCTAAAACCAGCTCCTCCAGGGATGGGAAACCCCTAACCTCCACACCATCGCTTGATTCTTCATCATCCACATACTGCACATTATCCATATTCCATAATTGGAGTTTTTTGAGAGATGGTAATTTAGCAAGTGATGGAAGCCGCACATAGTTTTTGCAATAAGAAAGTCTAAGAACAGCTAAACTACTTTGAATTTGGATTCAACATGGGAGGTGCAATCTGTCATAGCCATGTATTTTCAAGATCTTAAGATTTGAGTGAGGTTGAAGCACTTCAAGTACTTCCTCGGTGCTAGTAGCAGGTGTCTTGGTTTTACGCCTGTTGGTTCCATGAGAAGCATATTTCCTGAAGTTCTTTTTTATCTATCAAATTGGCTTCTCGAGCTTCAGACAAACATCCAACATTTTCTAGGCAAGCAATGCTTAGTTTTCCTCCTAGCTTTAGATCGTGTAATTCTGCCAAGCTGTATCCAATCTCTAAACGGACAATGTGTTTACTTAATGTTCTTAGGGAAGATAATTTTCCAATGTTGGAGAACACACGAGACAATGCATCACAATTTTCAATAACAAGATGTCTGAGATTTTGTAAGCAAGTCAAGTGTTCCGGTAGATAACGAAGTTTAGAAAAATGTTTCAGTTTCAAGATTTCCAAATTATGCAAGCTATAAATCGAGTCAGGTAGGGTTTTTATGTCATGGAAGTCGAACAGCTCCAAGTACCTCAAATGAATTAAATTACTTAGCGATGATAAATTGGAAGAGTTTGTGCCTAAAACCCGGATAGAGGTTGGGAAGTAATCAGAAAATCTTGTGGTGTAAAAACCTATCTGAAACAATGTTCGCAACGATTCAACTTTTGTTAAAGCACCCTTGTCAAATAATGACGGTGTTGCAGATACTAAACCAATATGGTGTGTGCTTCTTGACAGGTCAGTAATGTTTGTATTGTCCAAAATCAAACACTCCGATCCTATAATTGATTGAGCAAGATCATGGACAAGATCATGCAACTTGAAAGAAATGCCTCCTGAATCATCGACCGTCTTGATTTCTTGGAAAAATGACTTTTGGCACAATTCATTCCAAATCATATTGCCAACATCTTCTACCTCCAAATTTTCCCTTGATGATATAAATCCGTTGGCGATCCAGAGATGAATTAAATCTCCCTTCATGATTTCTGTATCTTTGGGAAACATGGCACAAAAAGTGAAACATTGTTTTAAGGTTGGGGTTAAATGAAAGTAGCTCAACCTTAAAGCAAGCAAAATAGAATTCTCATTCGGTAAAGACCAAATCCTGCTATCTTTAATTTCAAGCCATTCTTTTTCTCCACTCCTTGAGCGCATTACACCTCCCAATGCTTGTGCTGCAAGAGGCAACCCCCCACACTTCCTTACTATCTCTTTTCCTATTGTGACAAGCTCAGTCTGCTGCTCTCTATCATGTCCAAATGCATATTGTTTGAACAACAACCAACATTCATATTCAGAGAGAACAGACAGATGATGAGCTTGGCATGTTCCCATGATCTCAGCAACATATTTATCACAAGTGGAGACTAAAATGGATGAACCTTTGGATCTAGTTGACAACACGGCGGATTTCAACTTATTCCATTTCTCTTGGCTTAATCCAAATTCCAGTTCTTGATTTCTGTTCCACACATTATCCAAAATAAGCAAATATCTTTTACCTTGCAACAATTCTTGCACTTGTCGTTGTATAACATCTAAATCCAAGGCATCACACTTTTCTCTTGTGAAAGATTCTATAATAGTACACAAAATTTTGTTAACAGAGAAAGCCTCAGAAACACAAACCCAAATTTTAGTACCAAAATTGTCACTCACCCGGTGATCATTATAGACTAACTGAGCAAGAGTTGTTTTTCCAATACCACCTAAGCCAACAATTGGATAGATGGAAAGGAGGTCAGAGCCTTTTGCTTGGGTGAGAAGAAACTCGACAATCTTCTCTTTATCATCTTGTCGACCATATACTTTTGGTTCAGCAATAATAGAGCTAGTTTGACGCATTCAGCCACATGGATCGACCTTTCCCTAACAGTAACACATTCTCGTAGAAGAAACTTGTTTTTACTTTCAGCAATATCATCGAGTCTGTTTGTATTTCTTTGAACCTAGTACCAATTTTATGGCGAAACATGATATTCTTTAATGTAAAAAAAGATATGCCCTTTAGTCGAGTGGATTGAATGGAACACTCATCAAGAATATCAAGAATAGAGCGGTCTGTTATTTGTTTCTTCTCAGCATCTTCAAGAACGGCCTTGATCAAATCTAAGGTGGTTGATAGCTTTAGAGCCTTGGACTTGATTCCAGAAATGTTTGCAAATTCATTTTGAACAAGAGACAATAGATTTTCAAACACAACACCAAGTAAAGCTTCAGCCATTTTTTTTCAGAAAAGAAAGAGTTGAAAATATGAGAAGTGTTGCTGTAAAAAGAAGAACGGTGAGAAAAAATGTAATTGGTATATACAAAAATTCAATAATTGATGCTACTTGCAAGGTTCCATCAGGATTAGGAGATTGGGATGTTTGTGGGACACAGATTTTCAATCACAAATTTATCATTGTAGGTCCATTGTTGACTTTCTTTGTCTCTTTTTCTTTGTTTTCATACTTGAACACCAATAAACAATCTAGTTTTTACATCACACATTTATTAGATGTCACTGGATTGTACAATTGTTGGGATGAGTTTGATTGAGCCACTTTAAACTTGTTTTTATAACAACTTTGATTTAGATTTTGTATGATGTTATGTAAATGAGTGTTAGGAACACTCTTTTCAACACTCTTTAACATTTATCCCTCAAAAAAAAAAATATACTCTTTAACATTTACTTTTTTATTTAGTAAAACCTAGACAAAATTCACAACTTTAAGCAGGACTCATATTCAAAGCATAGGACCCACATAAAAAAGTGTTACAGAGTTGAAAAGATAGTGTTAACATTCACCTTCTTTTGTAATTTGTCTCTGAAATATTGAGCAGATTACATTGTTATATAGTCTCCAATATCATTTTAGTTGGTCATTTCTCCATTCAGCATCATAGTATCTTTTTTTTTAGAGGAGAGGACCTACTCCTCCCTATCTTCTATACATGTTTTTTTTTAGATTTTTGTTTTGAAGAAAAAAATTATTAAAAAAAAAGAAATAACCATCTACTAGTACCCGCTCAGTTCTTCATCTCATTTGGCTATGTTGTGTCTGGGTGATTTGATATGAAAAGAAATGCTCGTGTGTTTTATCAAAAGGAGGAATCAATACAACATTTGCTTGACAAAATCAAGTGTCAATTTATTGATGGTTAAAACTTAAAAGCAAATTGCATTAATTTTGTTCTAAGCTATCATTTTTTGTGGCTTAACCCTTTAACTTGTTTGGGGATCATGTTGTAACTCTTTTTTAGCTTCGTGATTTTTTCCAACTTTGATGTAACTTGATACTTTCTTATATGGTTTCCTCTTAGCACATCTTGTACTAGAGAACTAAGACATTTTTTTCAGTTTAATATAATTCATTTTAACTTCTTTAATAAAAAAGAATCCACTCTACTATTATATTTCATTTATTCACTCGCCCGTTTACTTTCTCTCATTAGTGCAAGTGTAAAATAATTGTCGAAGTATGGATCTAAATCAACAACAAATAGAATTATAGATAAAAATAAAAATAATGAAAAATTTAGAAACATTGACAATTAAGGAAAAAAAAACCGGAAATAATACACAATTTCAACCTTCAACTACACTGTAATAAAAAAAAAACTTTCAACTACACAATAATTTTATAAAATTTATAGCCCACGGGTCATGAACACATTCTATAGTTTAAAAATTACTCTTCTCATTTATAAAATTTCTCCAAATCACTTCGAAATTACCCATTTACCTCAACAACAATTAACTTTAGTTTAGGATATTTTTTATATCGGTTAGGCTGATTTAAAAAGTAGTGGAATCGATCTAAAAAATGTTCAGCATCATTTAACTATCACTGAAAAATTGAACGGCGATTAATTGTCGATAAGCCAACTACAATTGCAAATAGAGGGTCAAATGGCAGTTAACTGCCATTGGAACAACAACAACCGAAAAACAGAGAAAACTGATAAGTGAGAAGAGTAACGTTCCTATATATTTGCATGGGGTGCAGACTATTTCCCTCATATTCGGGGTGTCTAAATTTCAATATTACATTATATCAATATACTTGAAATTAGTATTATTGCTTTAAGGCTTAATTGCATGTTTGGTCTTTTATGTTTATTTTAGGTTTCAAGTTGGTTCTTTATATTTTAAAAGTTTCAAGTTTCTCTTATGTTTTAAAAGTTTCTAGTTGGTTTAAAATTTTACTCACATTGGAATAAGTTAGTCATTTTCGCCACTTGGCCGTTTAAAGATTTGAGTTGACAATATGAGTGATGAAATTTAACTTTTTAGAAAATCACTTTTAAACCATTTTTTTGTTTTATTAAACTTAATATCATGTCGTAGGAGGGTCTAACTTATTCCAACGTGAGCAACGTTTTAGACCAACTTGAAACATTTAAAACATAAGTGACCAACTTAAAACTTTTAAAACTTAAAAGACCAAATTAAAACCTAAAATAAACATAAAGGATCAAACATGCACTTAAACCTTGTTTTAACTATCGTGGTTAAGCATAGCCAATCAAATGCTCAAAGTACTTTGAAATTAAAGTTTAATGGTAATACAACGAGATAATAGGGGTGTTCGTGGTCCAATTTGGATTGGTTTTAAGGCAAAAACTCATCCGATCCAAAGATAAAATTATATGCATTTCAGTTCGGTTTTGGATGATTAATTTTTAAAAACCGATCCGATCCGATCCAATCCAAATTAATGCAGTTTAATTTGGATCGGTTTTTGGATATCCAAATTACGAACTGTAACTTTTTTTTATTAATAATAATCTTATAAAATTATGATAAAATAATATGTTCGACACAAAATATAACATATGATTTATAAAAAAATTAATAGTACGAAATAACAATGATCGATTATCTTTGAATCATACGAAATAGAAACATAATTGATTAAATTAAACTCATACGTAGTATTAAAAAATTAAAAATAAAAAGTAATAGCTTAATATAATATACTTATAAAAATGGTAATATGTATTAAAATATTTGTATGCGGTTCGGTTTGGTTCGAGTTTGAAAAATCAATCCAAAATTCGATCCAATCCGAGCGGTTTATGCAAACTATCATCCAAACACATCCAATAATATTCGATTTTTGCGTTTTTGATTTTTTTAGATCGGTTTACGGTTTTTTATTTAGACCTGTTTGAATTTAAACACCCCTAGAAAGTAAGGAGATGATGGCAGATCTAGGATATTGGAGTATGGGGCAACTTATGTGAAAAATAAAAAATACTTACTATATAACAGTAATTATTATCATGTGTGAATTTCCAAATTAAAATAGAAAATTATGCTGATTAGATTAGGTTCCTCTAAGATGTTCTTGATCCAAAGTTTAAACATGGACACCTTTATATCAATTATTGTAAAAAAATAAAAAATAAGAGGCATTCAGCATCATTTTTTTAGGACAATCCTCTATTGACTACTCCCACTTCTGTCCTAAAAAAATAAAAAAGAGTCATTCAACATCATTACTCTATTGACTACTCCCCACTTCTGTCATTTTTCATTGACATCCCTCGCCCCTTTTTAGAATTTGTTGTTGGATTTAACATAACCCTATGTGTGTGATTGTGTTAGACCTAATTGTGAATTTTAAGATAGTATTATGGTGTTCAAGATATATTGGATCCACATATAAACACACGTGCATAAAATTTCTCATCTAATGTAGTAGTCTCTATTTCGCCCTCTCACACTCAACATTATTGGACTTAATGTGTGGATATTAATGGTCGGTGATCCCATAGAGGAAACCTAATATAGGTGGTCCAAGGGATCTTGAATCAAACTCGGATACCATGTTAGAATTTGTGGTCGAGTTTAGCGCAACCCCACAGAGATGGTATCAGAGCCTCTTCTAATATATGTTGGGTCACATTGGTTAGAATTTCTTCCAATATTTTCTGGGCTGCAATCAATTGTTGGTTTTGGCTTTTAATAAAAACGGACTGATGTTGTGATCCATTTGATGAATGTTAGGCCCCAATTAAAATGATCAATAGATAATGGGCTTTTTTGACGCTTAATTTGATTTGTGTAGAAACATAGTGTAGGCCCATAATGGGTGGTACCTAAGGTTGCATGGTTATAAATAGAGAGGCTAGGTCCCCTTTGCCATCACTCTGACTATTCTGCTCATTAGCGGTTTGCCCCATTGAAAACCCTAAATCTGAAGCATGTGAAAGGCAAAGGAAGACTCTTGTCTCAAATCTCGGCGAATCCGATAATCATGGACAAATCTCGGCGAATCCGATAATCATGGTTTCCAAGTAAGTGTGTTCTAATTTCATATAATAACTTGATCTTAATAATTAAATTGTTTACACACATGCCTATCAAGTTTTCTCTATCAAGTCATCGCCTATTTGTTTCCACGTATCGAGCTCAATAATATTGGATGTGAGAAAGTGTGTTGAGAGTCTCATATTGAATGAGATCTGACCTAAAATAAAATTACATATGAAAAAAGTTGTAAACTTGACACTAAAGCACCCCTTCTCCCAAGTCTCCAAACCCAAAAAAAAAACTCAAATATAAGTATATTTAATTAGTTTTACTTTATTTAATTTAACTATGTTATTCTTAAAATGTGTTTCAACTAAAATTCATTTAAAATTTTAATGAATCTTGTTTTTTATGAAGAAGATTATATGAAAAACGGTTTATAAATAAGTTTTTGAATCTTATTTTCAGAGCAAGACAATTAATCATTGTTTCTTAAAATTATTAATAAATTTATATATATTTTTGTTTTTAATCATGATACGAAGAAATGAGTTGTTATGAAGGTTTAATAAACACTTAGGAATTGGAACCACTACTCACGTTATTGATAATTGCTCTTATCCAGTTATTTTTGCTTATTTCAGTCCAACTTGAGTTAATTTACGCTGAAAAAGCACCTACGTGAGTTAACTCACGTTAAAAATAGATATGCGTGAGTTAATTGACGTTAAGCTATTTTGACGGGAACGAGAAAAAAAACGAACGAGCAGTGACCCACGTTATTTACCTAAAGTATAGCAGGCCTCGACGACATGTCATAGAAAACCAATCTACATCAACTCACACTTTCGGTTTTGGTAAGGGGGGTGTAGGGGTGGTGATATTCAACTCTTGAAGGAGTAGGACGAAAGAAAGCTAAAGGAGTTTTGAAGAGGCTTTGAAACAACATATATAAATTGAAAAATAAAACAAAAGATAAAAACGTAAATATCATAAGAATCTGGGTTTGGTATGGCGTAGTAGTCATTGTGAAAATATTTACTCTTCAATAAACATCACTGAATGAGACACATTTTCCTACCACTCTTTTCATTGTTTCTCAAGCAAAGAATAGCCAAATGCCACTCAACTACAAGAAGTGTAATCGGTGTGAAATGAAAGACAACAATCACAATGAAGCTATATTGACCCATTCACACTCCCTTTCAACAAATTACACTTGGACATGAGAAATTGTGTGTTTGAAGGAGCACAATTAGTTTATATTTTATTCTTTTTACTCAAAAATAAGTTTCTTTGTGTTAGAATTGATTTTCATATTATTAAAAATAAATTAAGATTCAAAAATTATTTGTATTTGGTAATGATATTTAAAAGTGAGTTCAAAAAATTATTTGTCGAAGCTACAAACCGTAGTTTGAGAAATAACGCGCCTCAATCAATTTTCGACCGTGAAAACAAACATATGCTTTATCAGAACCAATCTAAAAAAATAATACATGTGCAATATCTCAACTTGCCTAAGAATTGATTTTCATCCTTACACAAAACTACAATGATGTTTGACATAAGAGGAAAAAAAGTCATTGTTCATACTTTCCACATTGAAACCAAACACATTGAAAAAGAGTTCCATCTAGGTAAGTTAGGACTTTCAACCATGCAGTATACCTACTAGTTTTTTGGACCACATCACATGTACTATAACTTATGAATTCTAAATCAAATTGAATTGAAGAAAAGGGAACAAGATTCAAAGTAGAAATGAGACAAGCATATATACTAACTAAAACCTCATTTAAACAACTTCTACACTATAGATGTACCACTAACCCTAAAAAGTTTTGACATAATAACAAATTAGAGAGCAAGAAATCTCTCACCTCACATAGATTAATCTAGAAACAATAGCATTAAATTTGACCAACATATTTAATGTTGTACCTAACATGACACTCTAAAGGCAGCTTTCACATACTATTGCTGCCAGCAAACCAAAGTAATCTTCAATCACTTATAAATTTTCTTACAAAGGCATCATAATTAATCTTCATGTCAAATAGCATTAAATTTATATGAAATGTCCAAATTACTCTATCAATACCATTGTTCCCAAACAGGCCCATAAGGTCACTATTAATAGTGTAAACATCATTTTCAGAAATATGTGAGACCCTATCACTACTATTTTAGAATATATCAAAATTACTAAAACATCCCTAAATATATCTTTTATTAGTAGTTTACTGGATCATATAAGACATATTCGATTACTAAACTAACTAACAAAAGATACATTTAATGATCAAAGTGACTGACAAAATATACATTCAGAGACAATTATAAAAGCATCTCACATATTTAAGAATCTAAATGATGATTTACCTTTATTAGTACCATAGAGGGCATTCTTGGATATTTAACTCCAAGACATACCAACCTTACTTCAAAAACAAGACCAAAATATATAACAGAATTAATACCATTACTAGATATCAAATTGATAACCATGTTATAGAGTGAAAAAGGAGAGAAAATGTTGCAGGTAGAGAATGAGTCTGAGATCACAACATCTTTCAAGAAAAGACTTGAAATTCACATGGCTAGAAATGAGTTACTACAGAAAGAAAACCAAGAACTTAAAGAAGAAGTATCTCGTTTAAAATCACAGATAATTTCACTCAAAGCACACAATATGGAGAGAAAAACCATACTATGGAAAAAGATACAGAAATCCATAGATGATAACAATTCAGATTCACACCATCAACTTAAACCAGCACTTCAAGCAATCATGTGTGAAAAGAGTTCAGAAAATCAAGATTTTCAAGACTCATCAAATTCACCTAGAAAGGAAAAGTCATCAATAGTCCTTCCACCAACTCCTCCTCCAAAACCTGCTTCTACTCTTTTTTCTCCTTCACATAAAAATGAGAAGGGAAACAAAATGCAGCCAACAACAGCACCTCCACCACCTCCAACACCATCAAAATCGTCTATCGGTTTGAAAACAGTTCGTCGTGTGCCAGAAGTAATCGAGTTATATCGTTCGCTTACACGAAAAGATGCCAACATGGAAAGCAAAACTCATCACAATGGAATTCCTGCAGTAGCATTCACCAGAAACATGATTGAGGAAATCGAAAATCGGTCAAAACATCTTTCAGCTGTAAGTTTAGTTCCAAACTTCTCATATTTTGCTTCAAAATTTTCTAATGTTAAAATCTTTAGTCCTGTTTGGATAAACAGTTCAAATAAACGCTTATATCATAAGCGTTCATCATATATAAGTTGTTATGTATATGATATTTAATTTATATAGGAGAGCTCATGGAAATTGGCTGAAAATAACGTACACACTGTCAGTGTAAAATGTTTTACATTATTTGTAAAACGCAACTATTCAAATAGATGACCATAAAAATAGTTGTGAATAAAGTCGAACATTTTTAATGATCTGACGATTATGATTGATTGACGGTGTAAAACATCTTTATACTAACGGTGTATACAAATTACATTCATTGGCTTATGGACATGTAATAAGATGTTACCATAAGCTCTCTGAAATAATCTCACAAGTGCTTATCCCAATAGATCAGCTCAAAGAAACCAATCCAAACAAGGTTTTAGTTCTTCACTATCTATAAAACAATGAACACCATTTTATTGATACTTGAACATTTTTTGACAGATAAAATCAGAAGTTCAAAGCCAAAAGGAATTCATCAGTTTCTTAATCAAACAAGTAGAATCAGCTTCATATGCAGATATATCTGAGGTGGAAACATTCATCAAATGGCTAGATGGAGAATTATCAACACTGGTGGATGAAAGATCAGTACTAAAGTATTTTCCACAATGGCCAGAACAAAAAGTAGATGCATTAAGAGAAGCTTCATGTAACTACAGAGAACTGAAGAATCTTGAATCAGAAGTTTCATCATATGAGGATAATCCAAAAGAGCCAATTTCTATGGCCTTGAAAAGGATACAAGCATTACAAGACAGGCGAGCATGTACAAAAATTGTAGAGTTGAGTTTAACTAAAGTTCTTGAGCAATACTTAGAATTAATTGAAAGTTTCACTTTTAAAATTTTGCAGGTTGGAGGGGAGTGTAAGTAGTAAAGAGAGGGTGAGGGAGAGTTCAAGTAAGAAATATAGGAATTTTCATATCCCTTGGGAGTGGATGATGGACACTGGCCTTATTGGTCAGGTAAGAAATTCATATGCTTGTTTATACATTATAGATCACTATAAAAAATGTTTGCATTTATGTATGTCTAGTGCACTTTGATAGTATAACAAGATAATGAAGCTTGTTTATCCTAAAGATTATGAAGAAATAAATTGAATTGGTTAGTTTTGCTTAAACTCAAGCTTATGTGAAATCACAAATATGATGTTTTTCTATATTGGTCTAACTCATCCCTACGATTAATAAGGTGAGAAGTGACACTCTTGAAAGACTTTGTGGTTGTTTGGTTTGGCGGTGGGACCAAAATTATCACGTCCCAATGACCATTTGACGTGATATTTACGAAGCCAAGAGTAGTAGCTTCACAGGAAACGTGTGAATATTGATGTACAAACGCGAAAACAAACATATGTTTTATCTCTTTTCAATGCGTGACTTGGTTTTTTCCAATACACTCCATCACACGTAGTACTAGGTTAGAGGGCGACCATAATGATAGACTCTGATACTATATTAGAATTTTATACTAGGTTAGAGGTCTTACATTTTCCAATATTGTTGTGTTCTCTAAAGTATTCAATTGTACCAACAATCCATAAAATGAAATTAATCATGATTCATGACACAATTGAATGATTTTGTTTGATGGTTAATGTCATATAGTATAGATAGTATCACTACAATGACATCAGAAGCATCTATGCCTTTAATGATATAAATGTTTCAAAAGGGGTATATCATTATTTACCATAAAAACCTATTGAAAGGCTTTATCATGTTAATAACTTGCAGATAAAGCTATGTTCATTGAGGCTAGCAAAGGAATTCATGAAACGAATAACTAAGGAAATAAAATCTCATGAAGCTTTGCATGAAGATAATCATAACCTCTTATTACAAGGAGTTAAGTTTGCATTCAGAGTACATCAGGTACAATAACACTCCTCATAACTTTCTGAATTTGACATTTACCTTTTTATCCAACTCATCACCCATCAAGACATTCAGTTTGCAGGTGGCTTTGATCCTGACACTACACAAACATTTCTAGAATTGAAGAAAGTTGGTTGTTCTGTACCAAGCAATAACAAACTCATCATCAATCCTCTCAAACATGTTAAAGTTTGTCAGAAATATGTTTCTTAACATAAATTAATGTTTTTGCCATAATTATTATTTGCTGTTCACACATCAGCAGCAGAGTTTTCAAAGATGTATATGCTCTTCTATTTATGTAATTTCTAAATTTATTAATCAAATGACATTAATGGTCACTTTACGACCGTCTAAAAAGAGAATTGAACTCTGTCTTTTGAAGTTACTTATATAGTTGAACTCTTATCACTAAACTCTAAACTGATACCTCGTATATTTATGTAATTTTTAAGTGAATTGTGTCCTACATTATACGGTTAATTAAGTAATGATCCTTACAAATATCTAGAATAAAAATCACACTTTTTAGTCATTGTAACACTTTTTATAGCATTTTAGGGTCCAAAAATACAGACGGAAATTTTTTATAATTACTATAAAAATGTTGATGGAAAATTTTACAAGGACTAAAACTATTTACGGAAAATTATATAGGACTAAAAACTACGATTTTCTTTTATAGAGACTAAAAACGAAATTTTGAATATTTATAGAGATCATTAAGTTAATTAACCTTAAATTATATGTCCAAATTACGTTAGTACATTTCGTTAGATAGTCCTAATTCGAGTCTTCGTGTTACTCTGTCAAAATAAAAAAAAATAAAAAGAGTCTTCGTGTTACAAAACAAAAAGCATATTTTGAAACATCAGTCATAGTGTATATTTGCTTTTAAAAGAAAAAACGACAACAACTTGAGGAAATAATCATAATTTTTCTTTTCCAAAATCAAATAACAGTAGTTTACTCTATAAAATAAAATCTTTTGTTAGTTTGGATGTCGTGATTTGGGTTCAAACTCTGACACCTTCACTTGTATGTATGAGTGTATAATGACTTTATCATTTCGTCTATCTATCCAAAAAAAATAACGCCTAAAAAAGTTGCAGAAAAATTTAACCATAAGTAAACAACTGAAATATATAACTATATGCATCATATATTACAACCACATAGCAAAGTACTGGATCTCGAATAAATACATCTTCAAAAGAAATATAAAATACCAACAAATATTGTACCTAATACCTATAGACTTTCTATAGCCCAGGGGTTGCACAGTCGTGGGTAACACCCAGAGCTAATACACCTTGTCATGTTGTATATGTATGCCAAATTACATACATGAATATCAACAATAATTGAATGATTAATTACAAAACTTTAATATTTAAGTGGTTAAGTATCATTTTTGTAAACCAATCGAAATTCTGAAATGTGAATAAAAAAATATTATAATAAACACCTTATCAAAATTCAATATCAATAAAATGATCATTTATGTGAGATTATTTTAAGAAGTAAAAAAATTTCAAGTTGTTTATAGGGATGCACAAAGGGAAATTTATATTATCACTAGATCAATTGTTTTATATATGAGTGTATTCAAGCGTTAACGTACATTTAGTGTATTTTTTTCATTACTCCTAAGAGTGCTTATAAATAAATGACCTTTGAATATCAATTATTAAGTTGCTTCTTTTAACGTTCATTATTTATTTTTATTTTTTTATAAAAAGTGTGTTATAAAATATACTTTTTTTTTTAATAAAAGAATTTTCTCTTTTTTTTGTAACTCACTTAAAACTGAAATCTATTTAAACAGGGTTCCATAATATATATGAATCACTTCAAAAACAATTTTGGTTTACATTCAATGTCAAATTATTTAGTAAATCAATGTGAATTATATAATTAATATGAATGATTATGTAGAATAAATCATGCAATTACAAAACATTCTTTTTAATTAGATGATTTCAATAATAAAAAAAAAGATCATACAATATGTTCTACTTGTGCATAAACAAGTTTTTATTTCAATGGTGCTTTATTCCAACAAATAAATTTACCAATAAAAAATTATGTTTACTATCATGAAAGGTTAAAATAGTTGTGAAAAGTTAGTTAAAAAGATCTGTTCTTATGATTAGGAATTTTTATGTTAGTTCCTTGCAATGTATGCTAATGGGATAAACGCAACACACGGTTATACCTAAGAGATATTTTATAATGATTATTATTTTATGAAATGATTTTAAAGTTTTGTAAGTGCTAGAAACTATTTAATTATTTAAAGGGGGTCATGAACTTTATACCCTATAAAAAGCTCAAATAATTATACTTTTTACATGCAAAATGCAAAAAATATGACTGAAATTCTCAAATTTGTTTATGTCATGTTTCTATTTATTTCCCTGTTTATTGTCACAACAGAAGTTGGTGGTAAGTCATTTTTTCATCCTTTTCAATTTTCCTTCTTTAGTTTGTATTTTGTACTCAACATTTTATCATGTTTTAGTAAATATTGTTGTATTATCTTTTTCATTACAACAGGTGAATGTATAAATGATATCGATTGTCCGCAAACTGGGAACTTGTTTTATGTTTTTATTTGCAAAGATCGCATATGTGAATTGGTTAACAAATACCCCTAAATCTATGAGTACTAGTTCCAAGAGAGTAAAAAAAACTTCTTACGGAGGAGAATGAGTTATTGTGCTAGCAAAAGAGATATGTAACCATATGATAGAATATTCTATGAGATATCATTTGTTATTGCACTAGCACCTAATAGCGGTATTATTCTTTTCCTATTAACATGAACTTTGCATTTATGATTTTGTACGTACTCTAAGCTAATGGTAAGACAAAAAAGTGTATTATATAGATTGTCTTCTCCTCTCTTAATTTTGGAGGTATTACCATGATATGCAGTTCAATCATATTACATCTTATTTTTTAGTCCACTACCTATAAGAATAATTGTAATAGTTATATTGAAAGATAATTCTATCTTACTTCAAAACCTATACTTTTGTTTTAATGTTATAATATTGTTATACTTGTCACTTTCAAACACTTGTTTATATGTAACAAAAAAAATAAAACACTTGTTTATATTTGTTTTACCTTTTTATGAGATCTAATGGTCTTGGATACCTTTATTATTTTAGAAGATGTGAAAAACTAGAACGTCACTGCAAAACAATAATTAGCTTCTAAAATAACAGTAAAGAAGTTAATTAATTGACACACAATAATTTTTTAAATTGTTGGATAACTGGGGATGGCAAAGCGGGCCGGCCCGCCCTATTTAGGCATGCTCCGTCAAAGCCCGCTAAAAACGAGACGAGACGAGCCGAATCAAATTTAATGACCGAATCTAAAATCTCACCCCGCCCGGTTTAGTGGCGGATTTACGAGTTGGCGGGCCGGCCCGCCAAACAAAAAAAAACTATGTTGCTTTTGTCATAAAAATATATAAAAGAATAGGTAGCAAATAAATTTGTGAAAAACAAGATAATTAACAAATTGTCGAATTGAACATTATAATTAATAACAAAATAAGGCAAATGCGCAACATAAAATAAATCCAACAACAAAAATAAATCCAAAGGCATAAAATAATTCTCAAAATAAACTAAACAACCAAGATAAATCCAAAAGTATAAAATAAGTCTCAAAATAATCGCACCAGCAATATAATTCTTCTACTAAGTCAATCAACTCCAAGTCAATCCTCATCTAAGTTATGAATATATGGTGCTCCCCCCCCC
>Ga0228711_1005581_pt1 | contig 19117 bp, 12 predicted proteins | sample MedpolnodulmetaG_2_FD_177996 | JGI IMG/M metagenome (GOLD analysis project Ga0228711, IMG submission 177996) | Root nodule microbial communities from Medicago polymorpha collected in Santa Monica, California, United States - brown nodules | ecosystem: Host-associated > Plants > Roots > Nodule...
CTTTTTAACCTTTGAAACTTTCATTCTAATCAATATTAAAAGTTAATTAAATTCATAACTCCCTGTCGGAACGATACTCTATTTTTACTACTTCGGTAAAACCGTGCACTTGCGGTTTTGCTCATCATCTGCGCTGGTATTCTTTTTAGGTGGCATAGAAAGTATATGTTTCTCTGTGTAAGGTGTACGGTTGTTTTCTGGGATGTGTAATGTTGTTTTCTGGTTGGTTTACTATTGTACGGTTCTATTTTTGTTTTCTGGGAGTAGTGTTGTTTTCTATTCAGTTTTAAGGTGTTGTTTCTAGGAGTATATACAGGAAAATAATAATAATAATAATAATAATAATAATAATAATAATAATAATAATAATAATTGTAATTCTGGCACATAGTAAATATGTTATACACTATGTCGAGACAAGTGAGATGTCAAGACTTCATGATAACAAAATAAAAAATTATTAAAAAAGGGCAAGTAAAAGACGCAAGTTGTTTGTTGACCAAGTTTGGTGCAACTTCACCTACGTCTGGGGGCTACAAATCCAGGAAGAAAAATCACTAAGTAGTATCAATTCAAAACATAAATAAAAACCTCGATCTACAGCTTCTCACTTAATCACTACCCGTGCAATTTCTACCTAAGACTCTCCCTAGTCCTAGATATGAGAACCTCCGCCCAATTCCTCTTAATCACAAATCCAGTGATCGTCCTTTTTTATAAAAATAACAAGATGGAGACACTCTCTTAATCCAAAGAATCAACTCGTGCTAACAAGCTTTGAGTGATTTCTAAGAATTACAACTCAACTAAAAAGTCCAACTCAATGCATCAACATAAGACAAGAGTGGCTCACAAATAACAAAGAACATACTTAAACCCTAAATGACGCTTTTGCAAATGACGACTTCAGTGAACAATTAGGTCTTTAGTCTTTCTTTATATAGCCTGATGCGAAATGAACTTGATGCACAAATTCGGCTAATCATCAGCTGAATCACGAGATTTCATCACAGGATATTTTGAAGCAAATCTGATGTTTCCTTAAATGTTGCAACAACATTCTTAAGGACTAAGCTAAATATAAATTACCTTTCTTTGCTTCTAGAAACACACTTCTTGGTCAACTCTTCTATAAACCGCCTTTCTTTCCTTAAATGAATTGATGATTGATTATTGTTGAAACTTGTTTAAATACACTTCATAAATGTTTATACATGTTTATATGTTGATGGTTTTGAATTGGTGTGGTTGTTTGTGAAGTTTGAATGAAAAATTAGAAAAATGTGAGTTTTGGTGAAAAATGAACATAATGATAATTTTGATGAGAATTGATGATATGATTCCATGTTTGTTTATGTTTTGAATGCCTTTTGATGTATGTTAACTAATAAACAAGTTTGGGGGACGAATTTGGGTCAAAGAGGTCAAAAACGAGATTTTTGGGTGAAAAATGATGGGTTCCCGAGAGAGAAAACCCAAGAACAGGGTTTATGTCCTAGTGTAACTTGTTGGGTGAGTTCCAGCTCGCTGTGGCGTTTGCACAGTGTAGAACCTCGTGTTTTGGGTCGCTTTGAGTACTTGGGGTCGATCCGAACTTCTGAAATTGACTCTTTTGATGTATTTAACTATTGATATGCTTTCTAAACATATTGAAACATCAAATGAATTAGATTGAACTTGGTTTTGTGAATCGAATCAAAACTTTTTGAAAAATGTTCAAGAACACGAATTTTACGAAATCTCGTTTTTCTCAAAGAAAAGTGTAGGGTTAAGGATGGTTACTGTAATGATGATTTTTAAAAATGGTTATGGATGGTTTTCATGAACTTTAACTTGGTTTTGCTTTGGAAAAGTGATAAAATGAGACAAACTTAGGTGAAATTGGCCTATGATGTGTATATGCATATGCTACTGTGATCATATGTGAGTAGTGTATATGCTTTCTTGAGGTGTTTGAACATGTATACCTTGTTTTGTTGAATTACTTAGAAAATGATGAAAGTTGTGAAAATAGACGAACTTTGGTAAAATGTGGTTTCACGATCGGATAACTTGCAATTAGCTTCATGCTTAAGATGATATGATAGAATAAGAATGAATCAATGTTCGTTGGTGCTTAATATGATGAATGTCATGATGTGGATAGTTGTCCGTCTTTTATGTGAAATATGCATTTGAAACCTTGTTGTTTCTTTGAGGTGATTGTTGTTGATAATGATTATGATGATGATATTAATGTTGATGATTTATTTTTGGTGGTGAATTCTTACATGCAAATCGGGGATGATATTAGTGGTGATCGCATGTATGAAAAATGTCGGTGTTTATGTTGGTGATTTATTGTATTAACGTATGTATTATTGAGTCATATGTTCATGCATTCATAAGTAGGATATTTATATTCAATGACTATGATTAGGATACTTTGTATCCAACGAAGGTGATTAGAATACTTTGTATTCAACGAAGGTGATTATGATACAGTTGTATCTTGAGGTGACGACCCTGACGGTGATTGGTACCACATGCATATAGAGTCATGTCTATGCGCATAACACACATTTGATAGTTGGTAAAATGCGTCATACTTGCTTATGTGCATGGTGAATACTTGCATTGGTGAAACTTGGTGACTTAAATACTTGGTGAAATTTGGTGAATATGTGAAGATTTGAAATGTACTTGTGTGTTATTATACTTGCATGCTTGATGATTATAAATGATGTTCATTTGTTGTGAATGATTTAATTAAGTGTTGTTTAATCATTTGAAATTAATTATGATGTTTTAATTTTCATTTGACTATGCTTTAATTGTGAATTGTTATCTAACCCCTAGTGGTCGTTTGGTTGACCGCCTACCTTATTCATATGGATGGGTAGACGGCGTGCATGATTAGTTGTTGCTTTGCTTGGTGAGTATGCTGGAGGCTAACTTTGGAGCTACCTCGTCTTTTTCTTTCGGAGTATTAGTGTGTCGGGCTCTGATTAGGGTGTCTGTCTGTCGTTATTTACATTTTATGACTTTATGAGATTTTATCACTCAATATGTTGAGATGTCAAATTTATTTTGGTGATGTATTACGATTATATGACATGACTACTTTGGAGATTTTTATTATCTGTTGATGAGTTGTATGATATTATTTCCGCTGCGATTTTTTGAGAAAATTATTTATGCATGTTTTGAACTCATAAAAGAAGTAGCATCTAAATCTTTTGTATAATTTGTATTATCTGCGTGATTTATCGCGTTAATGGTTTAGGGTGTTACAATGTGGCATCAGAGCCATGTCAGTCTTGTCTGGACCAACACTGGGTGATTATTCTTGTTTGTATGCGAATGCATTGAGATACCTTCGATACTTGTTATGTTGTTCTTATCTGTTGGTTTGGTTTTGTGTAGAAGTGAGATGGCTGGCGGTTCTGGTAGGTATGATGCTGCTCTCGTAGAGGCTTTGACTGTGATGGTTCAGATGTTAGTTCAAGCTCATGGGTACGGTCCTCATGATCATGGTGAGGCGGAGGAGTGAAGGCTGGATCGTTTCATGCGAAACAATCCATCGACGTTCAAGGGACATTTTGATCCGGATGGTGCATAGACATGGATGCAAGGTGTGGAGCGGATTTTCCGTGCTATGGTTACCAGCGACGATCAGAAAGTGAGGTTGGCTACGCATATTCTAGCAAAAGAGGTTGTGTATTGGTGGGCAAGTGCTAAGAGGAGAGTTGAGGCTGGTGGTGAAGTGGTATCCTCAGAGAGATTCAAGGGTGAGTTCTTGAGGAAGTACTTTCCGAAAGATCTGAGAAACAAGAAGGAGGTGGAATTCTTGCACCTGAAGCAAGAGAGTTTGTGCGTTGCGGAGTATGCTGCTAAGTTTGAGGAGTTGTCGAGGTTTTGTCCCCATATGACTTGATTTTATTTATGTAAAAAAAAAAAGTGGTAAATGGACGTGTTTAATTTAGGCAATGTGACAAGTGTTAAATCCAGATAATAACTTCTCCAATTACAAACTCACACCATTATTCCGATAGCGTTGACAAATTCATACGAGTATACATCTAGTTTTTGGCTGAGAAAGACTGAATTATTGTTTGTACAATACAGCAAATTACTTGAGCAAGTTGTCATGTTTATGAAACTAAAAAAATAAGTGACATAATCAAGATTGAGAATTTTCAACTCTACCATTGTTTTACTAAATTTAATATGAAAACACCAATTAAATAATATAATTGACTTGTGCCTCTAGATTAAGTGAATTCCAAACTTATATATATTTTTCTCTATTTTTGTGGTGTAACTTATATACGTATTTTTTAATCAATGGCATGGACACATTATTGTTTTAGTTAATTATCATGACATGAACGTTAACTATGCAATGTAAAATATTTATATAATTCCCTACTTAGACTATTCTATATTACACCCCAACCACAACTCTTCAATTTCCACAATCCACAAACCTAATCAAATCCTTAAACCTATTAAGATTTCTTCTCCAAAATTAGAATCACTCATACTCTTTTATCCTTAGTTTCTCGTTTCCACTAATCCTAAACGATTTGATTTATCTTTCTCACATCCACAAATGTTTCTATCAAAGCATGGCCCAAAATTCTTCAAGTTTAGAAGTCCGGTTTCTTTTCTATGTCATATCTTTGGTCTATTCAATTTCTAAGATACCATTTTAATTCTTTTCAAAATCTCTTCTACCACAAATATTTTCAACCAAAAAACTCATCACCCTTTTGGCTCATAACACACAATTAGTGGTGTGTGATTTTTTTGTGGGACAACACAAACATCGTTAAATAGTTTCATTTCCTTACTAAATAACTTCTTATAAAATATCTTAATTTCTTGTTTTCTTCTTAAGATATTTTTTGACACCAATGGTTCCCAAAAAATTCTACGAAATTTCATTTGGTTTTGTTGAAATGGCTTGGATTTTGCTAAGTGTTGACTACTCAAGACTTTTATGGCAATTATTTGGTGTTTTCTCATATGAAAATCATTGGAAGCCTCGGATCATCTAACACCTAGCTACCTTGACTTGAATCTTATAAGCTATAGTTGAGATTACATAAATATAATTTTCAGTACTTATATCTAAAAATTAAGTCAGAATATAGTTAGAGCCATGTATAAGGGAAGAATAGGAGGCAAAGCTCAGCTTGGATATGTTGAAACGGACCCTTCAGGTCGATATGGACGTGTAAGTATTTCTAAATGATTCTCATATTCATATGGTTAACTTTTTTATAGACAAAATTATATGGTTAAGTTCTAGGATGTGAGATGATAAATTCATGAAGTGAAATAAAAGTATGAATTGAAATCCTTTCTTTTTGCATTGAGAATAGACCAAAGAATTTGAGTTGATATGAAATTGGTATGAGTTAATATCCTTCATTTTTTCATAACGATGCTATTTTTTATCTCCGAGATTTCACTACTAGAAAGTCTCGATTTTTCTTTGGAATTTAGTGAATTTTCCGTAGGAAACACGTTTCATGCGGATTTTGCATAGGATTTAGGTTCTTAGGTAATACTTTTGTGGAAAATTGTTTCCTAAAAATTTTAGGATCCATAGGAAAGAAGAATCCGCATGAAACATTCGATCAAGGATAGAGGAAATTTTCAACGATCACAAGCACTGCACACTAACCACTTGTCTGAGTTGCATAACTATGTTGCTTAATTTACACAAAATTAGTTTGCCTTGAAAATTGATTTTACTTTGTGTCTAGATTTTGTAATTTAGGGCAATTTTGTAATTTTTTAATGATTATAAATGGGGTAGATTTTGTTATCTTAATTATTTTTCAGTTGCCATCTATGATTGAATCAATAACTATAAACAAATTTTCTTATCTTAATTATTTTGTCCTCTTACCAAGTCTTGGCTGCCCTTAAAGAAATAAGTCTTGGCTTGTTACCACCTTGATCACACATGGTTAGCTCTATAATACACCCAAGAGTCACTCATATAAAGTATATATCAAATTGAATTATTGAAATTCACTATTAATATATTATTACACCAAACACATCAGTTTGACTTTTAAATAAAATTGTTAAACTAATATACATAAACTAATCTGAGTTTAATTCTAGACATCTAATTAATCCATAAATCACTAACAACAAAGCCTACACCGTAATGATATTAACATGTCGACATTGATAATAATTAAAGAAAATTAATTAATTGAATGTAATCATATATGTCGGTTGTACGTTGGACACTGCCAAAGACACTGCACAAGCCTACTAAAATTGCATTAAAGTTTATAACTAAATTATGATTATTGGTGTGTATAGTTCAGGGATATCCTTGGCAAAGGAGCTACGAAGGTTGTGTATAGGGCATTTGATGAAGTCCTAGGAATAGAAGTGGCTTGGAACCAAATAAAGCTTGATGATGTTTTTCATTCACCAGATCAACTTCAACGCCTCTATTCAGAGGTTCATCTCCTAAAAAACTTGGATCATTGCTCTATCATGACATTCCATGGTACTTGGATTGATGCCAATTGTAGAACCTTCAACTTCATCACTGAATTGTTCACCTCCGGCACTCTAAGAGAGTAATTTTTCTTTCACTTATTATAATTACTTTTACATGTTTTTGAATCATTTACCAAGGTATTAAATCACAATAAAATTGTAGTTGTAGTTGTCTGGTGATCCTTACTATTACAAGAAAATGATGACAAATATAGTTTATGCGGTTACAATAGTAGTTGTCAACTGCAATTTATAACCATGGTCACCGTGATAATAGCATCACGGTCATTGATGATATTGTGGAGAATCAGAGTCATATTATAGTCGAATAGACATAAAATAAAACTATAATTTTGCGACCATGATTTTAAATTGCAATCCACGACAACAATCGGGCCGCAATATAAATGATTTTGGGATCACCGCAGCACGTAGAAACTTCAATTTCTACCACATTTCAAGAATATTCCCTTCTTTTTTTTTGCAAAATAAGGGTTTGAAGCATAACCGCAAATGCGACCTCAATTTAAAATCACGGTCGCGACTAAATTGAAGTTGTTGACATCTTAAAACCCTACCCTTTACCTTATTATACCATTTTATTATTCATACATGTTTCTGGTATTTGTATGACATTATTTCATGTATATATATTAATTTTAGGTATAGAAAGAAGTATCCTCGTGTAGATATCAGAGCAATAAAGAATTGGGCTCGCCAGATTCTAAGTGGTTTGGAGTATTTGCATAGCCATGATCCTCCTGTGATACATAGAGACCTAAAGTGTGATAACATCTTTGTCAATGGCCATATGGGTAAGGTCAAGATTGGTGATTTAGGGCTTGCAGCAATTCTTCGTGGCTCCCAACATGCACACAGTGTTATAGGTAAATTCACTTACGTAATGTTTGTATAAACATCTTACATTAACGTTTATATCAGTACACACTTGATATAAGTATTCATGTAAAAATAAATAAAGTCGAAATATTTATATGTTATAAAGTATTTTCACAAGACCTCGTGATGATAGCTCAGTTGATAAGGACAATGCATAATATATGCAAGGTTCAGAGTTCAAACCTCGGTCACCAAAAAAAAAAACTATTTTCACAAGTTATGAGTTTATGAAAATAATGTGAAAATAATTCATGGACATATTGTCATAAACTTTTTGTATAAACTCTTGTAAATAGTTTAATAAGTGATTATGTTGATACAAAAACTCAAATAAATTAATTCAAACAATACCTTACTCTTGTATTGTTGGTACACCAGAATTATGTCTATCAAATTGATAATTTTTGTGTTTGTTATGATTTTTTAGGTACACCAGAATTTATGGCACCAGAATTGTATGAAGAGGAATATAATGAGCTGGTAGACATATACTCTTTTGGCATGTGTATGATAGAGTTGTTTACTTCTGAGTTTCCATATAGCGAGTGCTCCAACCCTGCTCAAATATACAAGAAAGTTACTTCTGTAAGTTTTAATCGAAAAAACAACAGAAATTTCTAATTCGTATAGGATTAAAATTCATCTTATCATATAAAACTAGTGGATGGAGCCAAAAGTTAATGGTTCGGTTGACAATTTAGGTGGCCTAGCTTAACTTTAAAAAAAAAAAATCTCAATACAAAGGGGATAATTGCACTTATTGAAACCAACTCCCTCTTAGGATCAAAATTTTTCCTATCATATAAACCGAAACTAGAACTTTTCTATGTGATTTTCGAAACCAACTCTTATATTTAAATACTTATAAATTGCTTACATTTATTCAACATCTTTTTTTTTTTCTTCTATATCTTTCTCTTGCTATCACGTGGACAACATATCATATCTATCACATCATTTTCTCTATCTCTCTCAAAGTGTAAATGAGTTTTGAGTGTCTATAAATCTTTTTTCTTTTCGATTGCCTTTAATCAAAGCAATATAACAAATATCGTATCCCATATAATTAATAAAAATGTGTTTGTTATTAATAGTTTAAACTTTTTGAATTATTCACTCATATACACCATTTAACTTAAATACTAAATAATTCTTTTTTTTTTTTTAAACAGGGGAAGCTGCCAAAGGCATTTGACAAAATCCATGATGTAGAAACCCAAAAATTTATTGGAAAATGTTTGGCAAATGTGTCAGAGAGATTGTCAGCAAAAGAGCTCTTGATGGACCCATTTTTAGCTACAGCCCATCATGACTCACCATTGCCTAGTCCAACTTTAGTTAGTAAACATACTCGACAAATCAATTTCAATGCAACAATTGCCAAAGAACAACCTCCATTGAAGGACAAAACAAAGAGCACACACATGACAATCACAGGGACTATCAATGAAGAGGATGACACTGTTTTCCTTAAAGTCAAAATTTCTAACAGAAATGGTATTGCATAGTTTCATTACTAGATACTACTCCCTCTTGTTATTATTATAAACCAATATTTACCTTTCAGATTCACTGAATAACTGATAAATCTGGTATATATAATAGACCAGATACATTAGATATTCAATGAATCTGAAAATGAGGTTTTGTCATAATAATGACCCGGCCCGAATTTGGGTTTGCTAAACAAATGTACTTTTAATACAGGGCACGCAAGAAATATATACTTCCCATTTGACACCAAAAAGGACACTGCCATTGAAGTTGCAAATGAGATGGTCAAAGAACTTGAAATTAGTGACTTGGAACCAATAGAAATTGCTGAGATGATTGAAGAAGAGATATCAACTATAGTTCCAACATGGAGGGATTGTTGCAGTTCTAAGTATCAAAGACAACATAGTTTTATCTATGGTGAAGAGGATGATCATGATATTAGTAACCACCATCCTTTCTTCTCACCACCTTCTCGCTCTTCCTCTCATGGTGATCTCCCAATATTTTGTGCTTCCTATAACAACAATAGCAACCATTGTGGGAACCATTATTCTTTTGCTCAAGATTGGCCACAAGGTACTTTTCATTTTTAAACTTATCATGCAAGTAACAACAATTTCACTTTGAACACTAAATAAAGTTTTTGTTAACAAATTTAAATGGAAGGAATCACCAATTTATAACTTCAACTTGTAGGGGTCAAACTATTTGGAATCTAAAATAAACAAAATTTCAAAATGATCATCAAAATCGAAAGTACTTGACCACATTAGTCTCCGTCACAGAATTTCAAATACTAAATTGACCAACAGCCCGGAACAGATTTGCACATACATCTCACATTTGACTATTTAAATATATGTGAAGATATTTTAGAAAGTAAAATCGTGAGTTCTACAAGGATCATTTTGGCAATTGTTAGATATCGCACATAGTTGATGTATAAGTAGGATCGTCGTATTTATGCACAAGTTTTACTCTATAGAATACTAAATTCCTTGATCGAACATCATGTGTTCTTTGTTTGCGTTTTTTGTTTCTTTAATTTTGAACCAGAATTGTTGTTCCAATAGTAATTTACTCGGTTTAAAAGTGATTGTTACTATTAATTTTAGTGTTACTTAAGACATATAACTATTTGCAGATGATCTTCAATACATGAATGATGATGCAAGCTCTCAAAGTTCAATTAATTCCTTAAAGTCTTTCAATTACCATTGCAATGATTTATGCAATGAAGATGAACAAGGTTCAAATCTAGTAGTAGGAGAAGAACCCCTTTGTTGCAATCTAAAGGGTCACAACAAATGGACAAGATTTTGTCCTCCAGAAGAGATGGTGGAGGCTGGTTTCACCAAACAGTTTTGTAACAAGAAAATCGATTCTCACACTCACACTCACACTCCTAGGAATCATCTTGGTCAAAGACACGGATGTCAAAGGCTTACAAGGATTAATTCATGTATTGATGTAAGGAAACAACAACTACAACGATCATTGATGGAGGAGATGCAAAAGATAAGGATGTTCAACACAGTTGGTGCCATTGAGAATGTTGGGTTTCAAAATCCAGATGAATGTGGATGGTTTTCTTCTTGAATTCACTGCTTTTTTATTTTTTTGAAGGAAAAAAAATTCGATGTTGCCGAAGATCAAACCCGGGTCATCCGGGTGACAGGCGGGAATACTTACCACTATGCTACAACGACTACATTTAGAGTGTGTTTTAATTTTATGTCTTGGATTATATTGTAAAATAATTGTGATATATTTTGTAGAAAAGTGCTCTAATGTTGTACCAAAAAAATTATTGTTCTAATGTATTTCAATGATGTAAATAACAATAGATACATTAATTTTCCTTCAAAAAAAAAAAGATACATTAATTTTAAATATAAAGAGCATTAGTGCTCTAATGCTCTTTATATCCCATAATTGTTATAATTACTATTCACAGACAGCTGAGGTACTGCTAATATCTTCCCTCAAACGAGGCCAAGCTTGAAGCCAAAGTTTGTCCTGAAAAAGCATGAGAATAGCCTTTGAACTGGTTTAGTGAAAATGTCAGCAATTTGATCATTAGTGGAGATGTAGCGAGTAACAAGAATGCCAAGTGAAACTCATTCGCGAACAAAATGAAAATCCAATTCAATGTGTTTGTTGTGAGCATGAAAAACTAGATTGATTATCATGTAAAGAGCACTAATGTTGTCGCAATAAAGTAATGGAGGGGAGGAAAGGAAAATGAGAAGATCTTTTAGAATGAATGTCAACCATGTGAGTTCAGCTGTAGTGTTTGTCATGGGAGCGGGAGACTGCATGTTGTTTCTTTGTGCACTGTGAGATGTGGTTTGAAAATGGTGAAGTGCTCCCAAGTCCTTCATAGAAAATTCATATTGTTGGAGCTGAATGAATTCATAGACTAAGGAGGTAGTGGATCCCGTTGGAAGATATCGATGTCCCTTTTACACTTTATCTGACGAAAAAGCAGAAGAGACAACTCAACAAGGAGGTAGTGGATCCCGTTAGAAGTATATCATCTACATAAAGGAGAAGAATTAAGGATCCTACATCAGAGTGCAAAATATCCCAAATGTTAATGTTGAAGCTCTTATTGGTCATTCTTCACCAATTGTAGGCATAGCTCATTGTAAATTGTCACTTCATAAGGAACTTGATCTTGTTAGCGAATGTCTTATTCAAGGTGAAGATATTGATGTCCCTTTTACACTTTATCTGACGAAAAAGCAGAAGAAACAACTCAACAAACTCAATTTCTACAACACTCGATGTAAGGGTGGTTCAGCAACACCTTTTCTTTTCTTTTTCTTATTCTTTTTTTCTTTTGTTCTTTGCTTTTTGAAGGTTTAGGTCCCCTAGTGCATATACTTTCCATTTTTTAATAAATTATTACTAGGATGCAGCATATGATGTGGGTAGGTGACATCTTTTCGTACTCGCATTGATGTCTCACCTATATTTTGACTTATCATGAAATAAATAAATAAATAAATATATATATATATATATATATATATATATATATATATATGAAAAATATTAGCAATCTACTGTTATATTAGTTTTTCTCTTTTATTCGAATTTAAACCCAAAACATCTAACTTTCTATCCTTTAACTTAACCCAGTTGAGCAACCCCTTATAATTACTTTTATTTAATTGTTTTAGTTTCGTAATACATATGGTATTTAAACGGCTCATCAAAAAAAATATGGTATTTAAACTTATATAAATTTTAGTTTCGATATTTGTATTGTATAGTTTTTAATTTAAATTTATAAAATGTTGAGTTATTCATAAAAAATTTATAGAAGAAAAAATGTTTGTCCTAAATTAATATTCATTTTAGAATTTCTTTTAGATAATTTAAAAAAATATCTAAATTATTTATATTTATTTGTGGTGCCAACATATTTTTTTATTTTAATTATATTAAAGATTGTCAACATAATTGAGATGCCAAATATTTGTAAAGATATATATATATATATATATATATATATATATATATATATATATATAAGCAAAGAGATAGGGAGGATTTCAAGAGGAATCAAAAACATCTCAATTAAGTTGTCACCTAACTGAAACCTCCATACTCTACTGCCTATTTAATATATACTAATAAAAAAGAGAAATTATATGTACAAGAGACGGACCAAACCAAAACCCTAAAAAAGACAGGCAAAATAGAAAAGAAGATCAAAACAGCCTAAGGGAACCTATAATTAGGTAATTTGTTGGTCTCAGGAGAAATCCTCCAAGAAAAATTGAGGAATAGAATCAAACCAAATGGTGTCATAAATGGAATGACTGTGATTTGTTAATTTATCTGCGTAATAGTTTTCTTCACGGAAAATTTGAGAGAAAATGGAATTGAGACCTAAATGATGACAATTATGTCAACGGTTCCACAAACGATACAAAATAACGTCATAATTCTTAAACGCCTCAACAATAGAAGTAGAGTCACTCTCTTGCCAAAGACGACCCCAAGCATGAGTAGCATCAAATTCTATAGCAATAATTAAACGAAAATTGTTTTTTTGACATACAAAACTTCCGAGAAACATATGTAAATGACATTTTTGCCCCCAGCGGTAGTTAACTACCGCTGGCTTATAACTAGAAAACCGGCTGTAGTTAACTACCACTGGACTTTTTAGTCTTTTTCATGTGTTTCTAGGAAACATTCAATGTCAGAAAACCAACCATCTAATTAAACATGTCAATTCGGCTTGAAAAACCGGCACATCCCCTTGGCTACTAGAAAAACATACCATAAAAGCACCTCTATGATTACGGAAAATACCACCACAAAAAACCTTACTAGCACTCAAAGAACCATAAGTATTTATCTTAACCCATCTACATGTCAGTGGTTTCCAAAAAACCAGAATGATATTTTTGTAGCGCTTATAACTCTGAGCAACCATGAAATTATCCGTGTGTGTTCTCTTATATATCAGTTTATATTGTAGCAACAGGTTATTCAATAACGTTCAAAGTTCTATGTTAGAGTTGTTGGAAAAGGTTAAATTTCATTCTTTGTGGTGGCTAAAGGCTAATAATGCCACTTTTGTATTTGGTACTCAAAGATGGTGGTCGGACCCGTTACAGTGTCTGGGTATCGACTGACCTTTGCTTTTGTTTTTATACACTAGCATCTTGTAATTTTGGGGTGACCTCTTGAATACACCTTATAATAAAGAGGACTCACTGCCGTTGTTTATATATTCCATTTTCGATTCTTCAAAAAAAAGTTTATATTGTAGCATTGATGATATAGATTTGTACATTTTTTTGTGGCTCATGTTCTGTACAAATAAGTGAAGAAAAGGGGTTAGGATCATCTACATTTATATGCCTTTTAATTTCTTCCATCCATAAAGAGAAAGACACAAAAATGTTCAAAAAAATAAAATAATTATTGTGATGGAATCTATTTAATAATATGACTCACTATCATATTATTTTTTTGTGTCTATATCTCTTTAATCTATTTTGTTTTCATAAATAAAGAAGATCATACCATGAATAAAACAATCAAAATATTTTGTTAGGATGTTATAGATGGAGAGGGCCCGTTAATATATATCTAAATGGAGTAAAGAAAATTTCTTGTACTGCCTTGTATTAGGGGGTAACCCGAAAATGAGTTATCTCATTTTCATCTTCCCGTAAGATTATGACATGCATATATCTTAACTATTGCCTAATCAGAGCCACTAAGCAAAACTTCACATCGAACAATAATAGAGGCCACTGGTTTTGTTATAGGTATTGCCAACAAGTGTCTCCGGAATATTTTTGAAGGTTTATCGGTACAGAAATTATTATTTTTTAAGAAAGTCTAATATTTCAACTTTCAAAGATTAATACATATATTTTGATAAAATCTTACCACTTTATATGATTAAAGAATGCTCCGGAGATACTCGTTAGCATTTCATTTTGAGTTATTTAATTAAATGGTCATGCTAATAAGTGGTCTAAAAACATTGTTTATGGAATTCATAAAAAAATGTTGTCTTAAAAATATAAGTTAAAGACGTGTTAAAGTCATAATTAAAGTCATAATTACACAAATTTTTATGTAAAAGTTGATACTTTTAGAAAGTCAAATATTTCAATTCCAAAGATTAATACACATATTTTGATATAATTTTACCACTTTAGATGTTTAAAGAGTGCCTCGGTAATACTCGTTAGCATTTCCTTTTGAATTATTTAATTAAATGGTCATGCTAACAAGTGGTATAAGACCATCTACAATGAGGAGTCTTTTCCCTATTTACCACCATGTAAATAGCCACCCCCATTCTGACATCAATGAATATGGTGCATATAAAGATGAGTGATTTTATAGGCACCCTCTCTTTCTTATTACTCATGGATCCCTCATGTACAATTAGTTCTATTTATTCTCTATATTCAATTATTGTATTTTTTAAAAATTTAAAAATAAATTATATAATAGTTGAATTTGAATTTGCTTGATTGTAGCATATAGCCTTTGGAAATTTTACACAATTAGCGGTTGACAATTCTTGAATTTGGCAATACTTTGAGATTTATAGTCAACAAGATTAGTTGTTATTTTTTCTTCAAAAGAAAGATTAGTTGTTATGTAGATTATGTAATTTATCATCATTCATTTTATATTGTTTTTTAAAGTTTTAACTTTTTCTTGAATTATTAATAAAAATACAAAAATGTTCGTTTTTTTTTATATTTATAATTAAATTACTTCAATATTTTCAAATTATATAATTATGAATGAGTATAAAAATTATTGTTAAAATTTAATGATATAGAGTTATTGTTGAGACCCAATTAATAATTTTTTTGAGGTGTTGGATTTGAGAGATTGAGTGTTTATTAAGTATTAATTATAAAACGAATGACGTGTACAGTCGAAACCGATTTAAGCACCAAAATGGGGTGCTGCATTATAGATGGTCTAAGACATTGTTTAAAGAATTCATAAAAGAATGTTGTCTTTAAAATATAAGTTAAATACGTGTTAAAGTCATAATTACACAATTTTTTATATAAAAGGTTGATATTTTAGTTATTTAAACATGTCCTGAAGGCACATAGCAACCACTTTCATTATTAACTAGGGTCCTCCATTTATTTTAAGTACACTCTAATCAACACTAAGGTTATCAATATGCTTTTTCTATACTATGTTTACTTTGGATCACGTGAACATAATAAATATTGCCAACTGTTATGAAATCAAATGATGATTTTGATAGTCTACCATGAAGCATCCTTTTTAGATGTTTTATATTTATTCATGTTCCCTCCTTCCCAAATTATAAGTAAAAAAAACTTATTTTCTTTATCTTAAATTATAAGTAAAAAAGACCAACTTTTATTATATTTAATTATGTTTTTAAAAAAAATCATCTTTTCTAAAGGAAAATTAAATGCAAAGTGCATTCAATTTGCTCTCTTTTTCATTTTCTCTATAATCAACTACTAATGAAAATTGTTTTTACATCTTCCTATAAAACTTATTTCAAAGATAACACAAAAAACTATGTTATAAACTACTATATTTTAGTTTTCTTAATAAGTGTATTTTTGTTTTGCTTATAATATGGGATGGAGGGAGTACATCACTCAATTTCTCTAATTTAGTGTCTCACAAAAAAAAATCATTAAATTGGTTCCATCAATTACTTTAAATCATTAAATTTTAATAGAAATATATTTATTTATTTTAATACAATTTATTTAGAGGAACCCACAACTTTTGTGATATTATTCACAAATTCTTGGGAGTTTCTTCCTCCACTTTGCAATGTGCAAAACAATATGTATTCTCTAAGTCTCACCAGGCTTACACTAAAACTCGAGCTCTTGAAGAGCTTGAGGCTATACAACTATGTATTCTCTTAGCCTCACCAGACTTACACCACTGATATTATTAGCTTCAGCAAGCTTACACTATCACTCAAGATTTTACAGGCTTGAGGATATACAATCAATATGAGATTTGATGTTTGGATCTAATTACAACTTTCAAGCTACTAAGAGAATGAGAGATTGTAGTTTGTAATACTCTTAAAAAGATGATCCGAAAATATGATTGAGTGTTGTAAGAGTATTTTTGATATTGAGATTGATTGATGAATTTTTCACTTGTATGTAGGCTTGTGATTGTTTGTAAAATTCATACTTTCTTTGTTGAGAGAAAGCTTCTATTTATAGTCAGCCTTCATCCTTCAATATCTTGCAGATGTTCATTCTTGTGTAGACACCCTTGCTGTTGATAGGAATTGCAAAATTGTCATTGTCCCATTCTTTTGTACGTTGAGCTTGAGCTTGTCAGCCTCGACCTCAACTTTTAACACTAAGAGCTTGATCTTGTTTTTTTCCAGGAGCGTGTATGAACAGTGAAAAGTACATGAACAGTAAAAAGTCTTTTCTTTTTACCACTTTCTTCTTACTTGTTCTCCAAGATGCATCATTTTCATTGTCCTTGCAAATGCTTTGTCTCCAAGACACCATTTATAAATTATATTTGCATACTTGGCCACCAAGTCATTGTACTTTATGTCTTTTTGCTTGCTTGCTCATCAAGATTCAACTTTAGGGCTTTGTCATCATCCTTATCTTTACCAAATGATTAGCACATGATTGAAATAAAATGTTTGTAGATTTTTCCTTGTATTTGCGCATGGCATTTCTTGTAATGCTTTCTTGGATTAAATAAATGATGAATTATCATCATATTCTTCTTCAAAGCTTGAGCATAAACATCCAAGGATACATGACTTTAACAATGTGTGAGAATTGGACTTTCCTATCCATAATAAAATTCACTCAAGAGCACACATTAAATAACCAAATAAAATTATAATCTTAATTTTAATACAAGAGTTTGTTTATCATTTAAAAACAATTTTTAAGGGATTTTTGCTTCAACAATCTCCTCCTTTTTTGATTGATGACAAACTTCTTGAAATTAAAATTACATAAGGAGGTTTAGAATAATGCAAACAGTTCAACCAAACCGGGCCTCCAAAATGCATGGACCTAAAAACAAAATTATAACCTAATACCCACACCCTACTCAAATAAAAAACATATGTTTGGGTTTTCTTTCTTAAGTACGCGTTTGAGTTTCTTCATCTCACTCAACACCTCTTTTTCGCTTAATATTTTTTATTTCGTTTCATGTTTAGAAGTTCTTCTGATTCTGATTATTTAATAAAGTTTAGCTACGCGAATTTTGTTATATATTGCTTAATTAATGCTTACTAGTAATTACTTTTCAAAGTTTCAGTGTATAATTGCTAATTTTGTTGAATGTTGCAAATATATGGTTCTAATAAAAGTTGAATGTTGAATGTCCAAATCTTTGTTATATGTTGAATGTTGAAAAATGTAATTGCTAATTTTGTTATATGTTGAACGTTGATAAATTTAGGTATATGCCTCCTAAAATTTTAGGTTCAACATTTTTTCCAGTCTTCCTCTATGCCTCCTAAATTGCCTCTTAGGATTATAAAGTTTTAAAAAAAATTGCGTTTTTATTTTACTTGAACATATTATACTTTGAGAGTCGAGCCTCTTATTTCATAAGAACCGCACTGATTTATGTTAAGACTTTTCTCCATTAAAAAAGGATGTTATGTGTCATAACAAATATCTTACACATTTCCTCAAAAATAAGAATAATCTCACTGATTTGCGTATCCAACAAATTACAAAGATAAATCATTGTTAAGTGTGGTAGATATTGGTATTTACATGGTTAGAAAAAAAAAATCCAAAACAAATTAACTGTTACTATCTTTTATGTTATATTCCAGAATATAGTTTCACCTTTCACGTAAGATGTAATATTTTTCTACTTTACCTTACACACGAAGTGAAATCTGACATGATGGCCCTCATGTGTTTGCTTGAAAGAGTATGAAGAGAATCATAGATCATCACAGACTCACAGTTTAGGCTAGGCTGTGCAGGTAAGCTATAAATTATTGAACTGTGATGATATGCGATGGTACAAAAAATTGACAGTGATTTTGGTTACTGAAATCAGCAAGGGATGAATGAGATACACAAAGTAAAGTACTAAAATAGCTTTTGAGGTATGAGACATTGACAGACTCATGTTAGTTTAATTATTTGGATCAATCGTGCGAATTTAATGAGACATAACACTTTAACCTAAAATCTTTAAACAACTGGTTCTTGTTCTAATTGATGTAAGACTTCTAACTCACACTTGCTATACAACTATTTTCCTTCGAGTAGAGTTAGTCAATTTATCATGTTTACCCCTCAAGTAGAAGCACTTTCATTCGTGCACACTTGCTTATGCTTATACCACCTAACAATCGAACTTGGAGTCTTTTTCAAGGGGAGAGTCGTATGATAGAAAAAGTTGAAATAATGATAGAAAAATGTATACTTGTCTCTCATTCTGTTGCTAACATTAAACTTTTGTGAGAGATAATTCTTTTTTTTTTTTTTATAAAAACAAGAGAGAATTTTATAATTTACTAAACATGACTTTAGAAAAAGTAAATAAAACATAAAATGACATAAAAGTAAAGATGAAAAATTGTGATGGAAAATTTTTCCAAAACTAAAAGTTGAAGAAATTTTTTTCAGAGATTAAAATGAAAAGTTGAAATATTTATAGAGATCAAAAACAT
>Ga0228711_1005582_pt1 | contig 19117 bp, 12 predicted proteins | sample MedpolnodulmetaG_2_FD_177996 | JGI IMG/M metagenome (GOLD analysis project Ga0228711, IMG submission 177996) | Root nodule microbial communities from Medicago polymorpha collected in Santa Monica, California, United States - brown nodules | ecosystem: Host-associated > Plants > Roots > Nodule...
AAAAAAGAAGAAGGTATAAGACAGTTATAAAGAAGATTTTATTTGATTTTTTTTCCTTCCATTTTTAACACTTATAACACTTAAATGACGTGTTTAGTTGAATGAATTTAATTGGTTTATGGTATAAAATTATTTTATATTGTCAATCTATTCTAATTAATATATATAACTTACACTCACATAAAAACATTAAGATGCAACCCACGTAAAAACACTAAGATGCAAGTTAGCAAGCTACAAACATTTATCTTTTACCAAAAAATCCATGTTTTTCGATTATAAACAAATGGCTAAAATATGGTATTCGTGCCTGCAAATATGCCTCGTTTAAGTTTTGGTCCCTGTAAAAAAAAAATTTGTTTTTGGTCCCTGCAAAATTTTTTGTTTTTTAAAATAGTCCCTCCCGGGACTATTTTCATAAACAAAAAATTTTGTAGGGACTATTTTAAAAAACAAAAAATTTTGCAGGGACCTGTTTAAAAAAACAAAATATTTTGCAGGGACCAAAAACTACAAAATGGGTCCAGTCATCATGTGTCACGTATGCAAATCATCACAAAAATTGGTTAGAGACTATTTTAAAAAACAAAAAAAAATTGCAGGGACAAAAAATAATTTTTTTTTTACAGGGACCAAAACTTAAATGAGGCATATTTGCAGGGACGAGTGCAATATTTAAGCCTAAACAAATATTAGACAAATGATAGTTTTGTAAATTTAGTTTACTTAAAACCAAAATCACCGCTAACCATTTTCCCTCAAAGCATGTTTTATGTAGCACAACAAAAAAATATGATGTATGACTGTGCAAGTAAGCTGATCTGGCATGCTAAGTCATCATTTTTTTGATGATGTGACGCGTTGACTGTATAATTAATTTTGTTTTTAAAAAAATGAAAAACAAAATTAATTATACAGTCAGTGTGCCACGTTATCCAAAAGGCTTAATAGCAATTTTAACCCTCTAACTTTTCCAAAGTTGCGATTTTGGCCCCCTAAAAAAAATACAAAACCGTCCCTTAAGTTTTGCACATGTGGCAGTTTTAGCCCCCAAGGCCAATTTTGACTCGGTCTACGCTGACGTGACACTCTAAGTGAGGTTCCACATTTTATTTTTATTTTTATTTTGGTATTGGGGGGCTAAAACTGCTACAGTTGCAAAACTTATGGGGCGGTTTTGTAGTTTTTTTTCTTAGGGGGCCAAAATCGCAACTTTGGAAAAGTTAAGGGGCTAAAACAGCTATTAAGTCTATCCAAAAATGTTGACTCATCGTGTCAAATCATCATTTTTGCACAGTCAGATGAGCTATGGTTTATTTTTGAAGAATCTTTATTTTAGAAGGATGAAATAAAAAAAAAAGTTTACAGGGACAAAACCTAAAGTGACCTATATTACAAGAGAGTAAAAGCACTATCATCCCTAAATTTATATAAAGTATGATCTATCTTATAAATGAGATTGTAGTGTAGGAAAAATCCCGAGACATATATGAAGGATCGAATAAGGAAGGTTTACCAAATTGTGTAAAGAAAACTTTTTTGCCGTGTGTATCACCAGTTAACCACTTATCCGACACTACGCTCATTTTAATGTTATTGTAATTGTTGTAGTATGACTCAAAATTTAATGAATGGAGAATAGTGTTGCTAAGAATATAAAAGATTTGTTTCAAATATATTTTGCGATGAAAATATATTTATGGACAATAAGTATATTTTTCTTCCATAAAAAAAAAAAAAAATTTTGTACCGTATGAAGGACGATTTGATGTAAATATATTTTGAAAGGGAATATTATATTTTTGATGCAAATATTCTTTCACTGAAGGAGAAAAAAAGAAAGAAAAGTATCTTCAGTGTGATATTCGTTCCAAATTTATGAGTTATATTTCTCTATAAATATAGATCTTGTATTAGAGTAACCTTGAGATAGAGGGGGCTGAAACAAGGGTTTAGAAGGCAACACAAAAACTAGGGTTTGTATAGAGTTCATTCTTGGCAACAAACACTAGGGTTGGGGTTGATTCACCTTGGAAAACACTATTAGAATTGAGTCTCTTGGTCATGGGAAGAGATTGAGACTTTAGTTAGAATTAGGCGGGAGACTTATTCTTGTAACCCATTGATATCTCTTTTGTAAATTTACTCATCATTATAGTGGAACATAGGGCTGCTCTCTCCCCCAAACTGGATCAGTTTTAGACCAAATTGGGTAAACAAATTTCGTGTGTTATCTCTTTCTTTCTCTCGTTGTTTTCTACTTTTGCTTGTGTTTATAACTTCCATACACTTTATTTTGGTTGCTTGATTATTACTTGCTCCACACATCAAGTATTTTATTGGTGTGATTTTCATCGAATTCACAACAATTGGCTCCCACCGTGGCGCAAGGGTCAAAGGATAATCAAGTATCATGGCTTCGAAGTGGTATATTGAGAAGTTTACCGGAGATAACGATTTTGGGTTATGGAAGGTAAAGATGGAAGCGGTTTTAATACAGCAAAAGTGTAAGAAAGCTTTGAAGGGTGAATGTGCGTTACCGGTCACCATATCATGAACGGAGAAGACCAAGATGGTGGACAAGGCCAGGAGTGCCATTGTCTTGTGCCTCGGGAATAAAGTTTTAAGAGATGTAGCGAAGGAACCAACTACGACATCGATGTGGTCAAAGTTCGAATATTTGTATATGACAAAGTCTTTGGCTCATCGGCAATTCCTAAAGCAACAACTCCACTCATTCAAGATGGTAAAGTCAAAGGCCATCATGGAGCAACTTACGGAGTTAAACAAAATCCTTGATGACTTGGAAAATATTGTCTCTGAGAGTTATGAGGATGCAGGTGTTTTGGTGGTGTGTTGTTTGGAGGATGAAGAAGGTGATGTTTCTCACCTTGGGAATGATGCCTAGTGGAGCGGTGGTCTTCTAGAGAGAGACGTTAAACACTCAACATCAGCCTGGAAAAGCGGTGGTAAGAATACTCATGGTCAGTTAAGAGAGGCGGAGGTAACTATAATTATGATCTACCTATGAGGTGGAGTTTCAAGGTGGAAGACATATTGGGAGGTACGCATTTGCTAGTTGAGGTAGAGTATGCTCAGCTTGAGGTGGATTTGAACACACCGGAAATGGTACGACTATGGAGGACCTTGGGTTCTATGCTCTAATGGTGTGCAAAAGATTTCTTCATGAAGACGGAAGGCATTCCGGAGGTTGAAAAATGTATAACATGACTTTCGGGATTACCCTAAAAATCCAAGGGTGATTGGATTCAAGGTGATCTTCAAGGAAGCGGGAGATGTCCCGTGTTGAAGAGGTTATGGTGAATACTTTTGGAATGTGGAATGACCTAAAATTCCAAGTGTTGGACTGCAAGGCTCTTCGAGAAGGCGGAAGACGTTCCGATGCTGAAGAGGTTAAGGTGGATACTTGTGGAACTACCTAAAATTCCTAGTGTAGTTGGACTGCAAGGACCTTCGAGAAGGAGGAAGACATTCTGATGGCTGAAGGGGTTAAGGTGTAGACTTGTGGAAGTACCTAAAATTCCTTGAGTAGTTGGTTGCAAGAATCTTCAAAAGGGAGGAAGACATTCCAATGGTTGAAGATGTTAGGTGTAAACTTGTGGAGCTACATGGTGTAATGGGAAGCAAGGGAAAGAGCAACATGGTGGTTGATGTTAAATTGGCATCATCACTAATTTACAAACAAAGTGGAGAATGTTGTAGTATGACTCAAAATTTGATGGATGGAGAATATTATTGCTAAAAATATAAAAGATTTGTTTCAAATATATTTTGTGCTGAAAATATATTTATGGACAATAAATATATTTTTGTACCGTATGAAGGACGATTTGATGCAAATGTATTTTGAAAGGGAATATTATATTTTTGATGCAAATATTCTTTCACTGAAGGAGAAAAAAAAGTATCTTTAGTGTGATATTCGTTCCAAATTTAGGAGTTATATTTCTCTATAAATATAGACCTTGTATCAGAGTAAACCTTGAGATAGAGGGGGCTGAAACAAGGGTTTTGAAGGCCACACAAAAACTAGGCTTTGTATAGAGTTTGCTCTTGGCAACAAACACTAGGGTTGGGGTTGATTCACCTTGGGAAACACTATTAGGATGCAGGTCATCAACTATTAGGATGCAGACACATCAACTATAACGGGTAATCTCAAAAAATGACAGAACATTCAAATGCAAATTAAAACACCCAAATCAAATTAGGTGCTCCTTCAAATAATTCACAATGAAGTACTTGTTTGGTTATATGTTTAAACCTTGAACCTTCAACTTCTTATAACTTAACTCAAACCAGTTGAGCTCCCAAACCCTTCAAAGTTTAAACATGATTGGTTCAAGACAAAATATATTTAGCCTTATAAGCGTGCAAATATTTCAACCCATACAAAAGAATTAATTAAGTATTTTACCATTAAATAAGGTTTGAGACCATCAAACAAAAGTTTATCTTTTTCCGACTACAACCTACCAATGACCTACATCTAGCCATGAAGTCCAGCTTAAAATTTTCCATTACTGTTATTAATTCGATGAAAATCGCACCAATAAAGTTTGCTCTTCGTCATATTGCATTGGTCTCAGATGAAGAGGGGCATTTTTGTCCTTTCCCGTACCCAGATGGATGACATGTCAAGTGAAAACCAGTATAACAGCACCACGTCAGTAAACAGATGACGTGGCAGTGATTAAGTTGGTCAAGGGACGGATTTTTAACTGATTAAACAATGCAAAGGTAAATCGCCAGGATTAGTGATTACAGGGACGAATTTTTAAATGACGCCTATTTGCAAGGACTAAACATACCTTTAAGCCAAAAAATAATAAAAATGGACGGATGCAGTATTTTAGTAAGTGTGAAGTTAGTACGTTTGAATTCTTGGAAACTAGAAACCAAAAAAGAATTCTTGGAATGGTTAACTCATAGTAACTCGTTAAAAAGTGTGCTTTAAAAAGAGTGCTTGACAATGAAGAAATTAACAACAGTTAGGGAACCCAAGGGTTGACGATGATTCGTTATAAGAGCATTAGTTTTTTTTTCTTCTTTTTTTCATAAAGGTAACTGATATTCCCTCCAACTTCGTTCTTTTAAGGTTTGTGTACGATTTTTAAAGAAATGATTAATTGTGTTGATTTCAAAGGTAAAATTAATGTCATTTACTAAAATACCTTGATTAATTGTAGTTAGTGAGTAGTTAAATTAGATGAAATTCGATAAATATAAAAATATAATAGTGAAAAAAATATTAATAAATATTGCATTGATATTCTAAAGTAACAATTATTTTGAGACAAAAAAGAAATACTAAAGAGACAATTACTTTAAGAATGAGGAAGTACTCGTTATAAACTTTTAGAAAGTGTTAACTCAATTTGAGAGTATGGTTATTGTCTCAAGTGTATTAAACTGGGGTTGCACAAGGCATATGATTTGGTTTGCATAAACTAATAAAAAAAAAACTTGTAAAAAGTGTTTGTGAAGATAATAGGAGAATGAGATCAGATCTTTTGAATCCCCAGTTTGTTACAGTTTGGTAGATTGTACCTAAATTGGATAATTGTTTTTATAGTTCTACGATGATTAACAAAAGTATTGCACCTAAATTAGTTAAATGTTTTTATAGTTTTACGATGATTAACAAAAATAATATTGCACCTAAATTAGATAAATGTTTTTATAGTTTTACGATGATTAACAAAAAATAACTTTGATAAATACCTTGAGTTAGAGTTATTTTTTTTCAGATTACAACCCCTAATTCTTTAGGTGGACTAGTACTCTTTGAAGGTTTTTTACACGTTAATCTAAAATCATAGCCTAACAATCATCTATTTCTAGATTGCTCCATTTGATTGAACTATTTAATTAGATATAAGTTGAAAACTATTTAATTAGTAGTTATTCATGCTTTGAAATTACTTTACGTGTGATGAAGATATAAAAAACATTAGGCACAAATTAAATTGAATAAAATTTGAATTACATTCATAGAAAATAGTGTTTTACAGCCTACGCGATTCAACATATCTACATCAGATTCATCTCCAAACCTAATCCGTAGGAATTTAGCTACTCATAATAGAAATTACAACAATCAAATTCAAATGAAGCATAATAACATACATAGCACTGACTATTAGTCTAGTAGAAGGTCACCTCTTCAGTCTCCTGCTTTCAAAATTGTGCTTTAAATCTTTAAAATTTAGAACCCTCAACAAACAAGTCATGTTTTTATAGGCAAGGTCATGGGCATTGTCAGCCTGTATTTTCAAAATGCTTATTTCGCTAGAAAAGATGATGGTCGAAAAAGAAGATTTCCAGATACAAGTTAAGGAACAACTTGATTCAACAAGAGCTCAATAAAAGGATTCGACAAACATTCAAATCTTGAAGAGTTCCAAGTCTCTTAGTTCGACTAGAAGAATTCTAATTCTCTTTTGAAGAGGCAAGATCAAAAGTCCAAAACACATGGAAGCAGAAACTAAGTCTGTCGAATTTATACCGTTAGTTTGTTAGATATTTTCTTATGTATGTATACTAGTTTTTCACAGGTAAAAAGTGTCGCAGATCATTTATCAAAAGTTCTACAAACTCAAAGTACCAGCGTATAGAGAAACGAGTGCATAATGTATGTAACATGATTTGATGAACCATCTTTATTTCATGCAATGCAATTTTATCTTCTTTTAAACTTTTTCATCTTTATCTTTAAAGTCAAATTTACTAGCAAAACATTGAACATCTTGTTGATTTTTGTCGAATAAGACAGTTGTCTTCATCCTTTTCATATTAAGATTCAATAATATGATGAACATTCAAACACTTTTCCAGAGCGCCACCGGTGCGTTTGGTGGTGTTTGGGTGGGCTGGTTTGGTTCGCTTCCCGGTGGTGGTTGGCAGTTTCCTCGGTGGTGGGTCGTTGGTTCATGTTCCTTCTTTCTAGTCGTCCAAGCTTCTGCGCGCTTTCCCAACCTCCCTCTCATCGTCGGTTTATCGTCGGCGACGTCCTTTAGGTATGTAAAGGGTCGTGCAGTTGTGGTGGGTCCATTATCTGGATGATTTGAGATTTTTCTCCTCTGCGAAGAAAGACGGTACATCGGTCCTGTGGGTGGTGCTGAGTAGGTGTTCGGGGCGATGCTTGTCGTGGTTGAGTTTGTGGCCTGTTTTGGTTTGTTTTTGTTCAACATGGTTCGATTTGCGTTGTTGTTCCACCTTTTCTTTGTCTTCGAATTTGACATTGGGATAATGGTGGGCCAAGTTTGGATAGGTTTAGGTGTCTATTCTGGTTGGTCGTGAGTTGAGGGGTGCCTTATTGATTTGTGTCGGGAGTCTGGTGGGCCGATCAATTATGATTCGAGATCAGGAGCTAGTTTGTTTTGACGCAAGTTCTTTTAGGCTTTTTTGGTGGCTCCTCCGATACATCGGAAGTTGAGTGGTGGGCGAATCTGATCGTTTGGCACAACAATTCATTGTCGGCTGCTTTTTTGATCTCCGTTGGTGGTGATGAAAAATTGACTTTTGTTGATTTTTCGCTGGGTGTTTTGGTGTATTTTTATTTTTATTTTGGTGTATTCCTTGGGATCTAATCTCCTATTTATATATAATATATTTTGCCATTCAAAAAAATGGAAAAATACAGTAAAGTATCAAACTAACAAATCAAAAACTCATTTGAGATTCATATTGACTTACGAGTGGCATGTTTAAGGATGCTTAAGTAATTTTCGCTAATTCAAGAACTTTAACAATAACGCAAGACACATTCAATGATTAAAATGACTGTTTACACAATAATTAACCTATTTTCAATTATAATTGTCACATCAAAATAAAATATAACTTAAGAAGTAAATACACCACACTACTAGAAAAAGCAAAATTAGTGACGGAAATTAGTGACGGAAAAAATGAAATTCCTCACAAATTCCTTGGTCGCAAAATTTAGTGACGGAATTAGAGAGGGATTTCACGTTTTCCCTCACTAATTTTTGTTTTTTTAGTAGTGCCATTAAATACAAAATATTTCTAAACGACATTTTTGAAATATCGTAAATTTAGAGGGGGAAATAACTAGTTATGCAGGGTAAACAATGAAATTATTTGATAAGTACTGACAACAATATTAAGGAAGTTTACATCCATCCATGTCGCATATATAAAAATAACTGATGCTAATTAAAAAAGTAAAAAAACCAACCAAAATATATATGATTAGGCAAATTCATAATAAGAATAAAGGTAAAATTAATAGCCATATATATGCTCTTCAACTGTGGATCCAACTATGAACCTCCAACCCAAGAATATGGAAAGAGGTTAACGCATTGAGAATGGTAGCATATTCTTTTGTTACAGTGTCTCCATCCTCCTCTTCATCTTTCTTAAAATAACCGTGACCCAATATCTAAACTTCATGCGCCACCGAACGATAGAAATGATACGTGATCATATATTAACATATGATCACATATCATTCTTATCGTGCGGCGCCAAAGCTTTCATAGTGGGTTACAAATATTTTGAGAAGGATAAAGAGGAGTATGGAGGCAGTGTAACAAAAAAATGTTGTCATTGTCAATGCCTTAACCTCTTTACTATTCCAGGGGTTGAAGGTTCAAAATAGGATACAGTGTGAAAATTTAGCATTGGATGGTATGTCACAGTCAAGGTATTTTTGTTTGAAAATTTAGCAATAATAAAAGCAAGGTAGTGAAAACTGGACCGACCAGTTCAACCGGGAACCGGACCCATGTCTGGTTCGATGGGTCACAGAACCGGGTCAACAACCAAAAAATTGGTCAAGAACCGAATAAACCGGGAAACTGCCGGTTTAGACGGTTTTCCATGTTCGATTGGAGTTTTAATTTTTTTTCGGAGAAATAAATTGAAACCGGCGATTTGTATTTCTTTTCAAACTGTAACCCTTTCAGACAAATTTTTTAAAATTTGTACAATTAACAATGAAGGCTTTTAATCTCATTTTGTTTCAATTGCTATTGTTATAAGATTCCAAACAGAACAATATATTGGTTGAATCAGAAAAACAAAATTAACAAAGATCATAAGAAGAAAGTTATGCAATTCATTATGAATCAGAATAAAGATCTGTATGGAAGGGCAAGCAAGTTATGCAATTCATTATGTATGTTGAAGTTTCCATGTTTGCACAAGTGAAGATGTAAGAGAAGAAAAAATAAAATTGGAGAGGGAGATAGTGAACACATGAGACAATGAGAGTGAGAGATGAAAAATGGATTGTGGCAAATTAGGGTTAGTGATGGGTTGGGCTTATAAAAGAAGCCAATGGCAAATGCCTTTATTTAAAAAATAATTATAACTATATATGTGAATTTATAATTTGACCATGTGTGTGCCTTTCAAAAATAATAATTGAATGTGTGCGTGAGAACTGAGGTGAGCTTTGTAAACAAAATTTAACTTTTTTTCTTAAATGTTTGCAACTTTGTAATAAAATATATATATTTTTACTAGAATATTACAATAAAATAATAAAAAATATTATTTAATTAAATCCGGTTCAACGTCGGTCCAACCCCGGTTGAACCTCAAAACCTTAAACCCATGCCTACGCCGGTTTAATGTCCGGTCTGGTTTTGATTACCTTGAATAAAAGATATTAGTGATAAAGTTTTCATGTCTTGTTTCATGTTTAGTGTCTAATATCTCAAAATTTTGGTCATGAAAGATAGTAACTCCTTTACCTCCATAAGCTACCTTTCTTGATGATAAATTGATATGTTTCTCTTGACAATACAAAGTCAAGAGAAAGTTATAGTATTTACTATTTATTGTATTCCATTTCATTTCGTTTTGACAGGGTTTTATTTTATTTTATTCCATTTCATTCATTCTCTGTTAAATATTTCGTATAACAATAACGCGAGACAGTTAATAGTATGTTGTCGTGCAAAATAAGTCAGTGGAGGAGGCGTAAAAGAATGTTCAAGAATATAAGTGATACCCTCACTGAGATCTGACCTAAGGATCTGAAAGAATTAATCTAAGGTTTCTATTTTATCTTGTTACTATAGTTGTTATTTTTTATTGTTGTGTTTTGGCTATTACTTCTACTGCTAATAATATGAATCTTATATATTGTTGGAAGGTTTTAGTTTTCTGTTTTATATTGTTTGATGATTTGTTTTTTGAGTAACAGTTGTTTTGATAATGTTTTGGATACTGAATATACAGTAATTGTTTCTTGATTTCTTTGTTTACGTAAGCATTGAATATGGTGTATGATTCTGATCTGAGTGTATATGCTCTTCTGTTCTGCTTGAGTGGGTTAGTTTATGCTGGTGTATGTTTCTGTAATGGTTGAGTGCAGGGGCCGTCTTAACAAATTCACAGGCCCCGTTTTAGTTTTATAAGGGATGTAAAAAAATTAAAATTTGAGGCCCACTGACATAATCCAGTCTCGATGGACTTTGGGTCGGCCCTGATTGAGTGGTTAATAGCATTGTATGTTTTTGTTTATGCTTTTATTAAATAAATGCATTCGTATAACTAATATATAAGTAGAATCTAAAACTTGAAAGCTTGTGTGTGTGTTTGTTTATGCATGAACATGTACATGCTTTGCTGTTGTAGAATTTTGCATAAGATTATCTTTTTAAAACAATAATCAATATATAAATTAGCAATGTTAAGGACAAACTCTTTGTCACACTCTATTAAACACACTCCCACTCATTGGTCCACGTCACTAACATTTTAAAATGTTTTACCAATCACCGGTTCTACCTGTTTGACAAAAGCATAACAAGGCACAATCTGCAAAAGCCAAAAGTGTTCCTCAACTTCTCTCTCCAATTCCTATCCCTCAACAAACACAAAACCTTCAAAAAAAATTAATGTTATCTTTATAAATTTCAAGATCCTTCTTGGATCTGTTTATGAAAGAGATGGAAAAAGATGCAATTTTTAATCTTTTTTTTTCTTCTTCCATGGGATGGATCGATGTGTACTGTGAAAACCCATCACCTAATTAATTCAAAGTTTAGATGGAATTTCCCATTTTTTCAATATGACACACATTACTATGTTTGATATTCACCTAGGACAAAAAATGATTGTTAAAACTAGCAGTGTCTCAAGAAGAAACACTATAGATTGTGGGGACGAATTTAAATAAAGTATAAGAAGGTGTAAACCAAATGAAACCTGTTATGAATTTATTTTTTTTTGTTTACACTGTTATGAATTATTTACCATCGCCTAACAATTATGGATTTCAATTTATAAACCCAGTATGAATTTAAAACTGCTACCAAGTTTCAAATGTAAAAAAAAAAGTTAAACAATTTTAAAAGTATAAGTTATCAAGAGAAAGAAAAAGTGGGGTAATCATAATTGAATGGAGTTTGCAGTAGAGGAGGGGCAAAGTTCATGTCACAATGAAAGAGTAATGAAGGTGATGATGATGATTTGAAATAAAAATAATAAAATAAAATAATTAATTGCAATTAATATGTATAACTGGTGAAAAGGTGATGGGTGGAATTTTTTTTGATGTGGTATAATAGTTGAGAGTGTGTCAAAAATTGTTTGATAGAGAGTTTGTCATTAGCATTTCTCTATATAAATATAAGAATCAATTTATGTTAATGAGAATAATTAAGGGAGGTTTCAAGGAAACTTATCTGTCTTGATTTTGTGGTAGAATTAGATCACCGACCACAAGTCTATCACCGTCTTGGGACAACTTAAATAAAACTTGCAGATCGAACAAAGGATGAAAGGTTGAGATACCTGGTCGAGTATACAAAACTGACAAAGAAAAATATTTTCAGGAAGATGTAACCATTGGATGAAAGAAAATGATTTTGAGAAGTATGTGTGTTACTCTGTTTTTTCTGGACTGGTTGCAAGATATTATATAGATATAATGTGATTGTTTGTTAAATGGAACGAAATTAGGATGTGACATGAGGCGGTCCCTAATATTAAGCAATAAGTGTATGGTGCCGTTAACTGGCAAGGCATAAATATAGCACACAGTTAGACCAAGCAAGCAAAGCTTACCATGAAATAAAGATGGAACGTGGTAAAAAAGAATGGGAAACACATTTTCTCATAGATTTAGTGATGTTATTTAAACAACCATTTTTTAAATAACTCATAGAACAACAAAAAATATATATACTGATACGAAAATCAAAATAATAAAGAGAGTAAAAAAACAATGAAATCATGAAAAAAAATTGTCCTAAAACCCGTCACAATGTTTGTACCAATATCATTTCTAATACAAAAGAGTAAGATCATCCACATTGAATGAGTCTTACTCTTTAAAACATGGTACTTAAAAGTATTCCATTGTGGAGAAAAAAAATGAGTATCTATTGGGGAGAGGTGCTTTATGAAACACTCTCTCTTTTGTTGGGAACCACCTTTTTTTAATATTAGAATATTGAATTGTAATTGCATGAAGATTTTTTTTGAGTTAATTAACCCTCCGGTAGGCTCTGGTAGTTCGGAGTTCAACTATGAGATAATGATAGTCTGACCAATAATTATTCCACATAGGAATCAAACTCGGGTTCTCCCGAACAATTCGTCTTTGGTGAAACTTACTCCCTCCGTTTCAAAATATATATCGTAATTTTACAATGTGCACTATACACATATCTTACTTTTACCATATTTTTTTAACTAATATATAAATACAAATGTTAGCATAGAAAGGTGTTGTTTGATTTGTCTCGATGAATATTTTCAAAATATCAAAAAAATTTATAATTTTTTATTATATACAATTAAAAATATTAATGGTTAAAGTTGTGCAGTAGTTGAGTGTGACATGCATTTTGGAACGGAATGAGTATTAACCATTTGAATTAATTAATTGCATACTTCCTCCGGTCACTATTATAAGCAAAATTCCACTTTTTAGATACATTCAGTAGAGATATTGATAGATGGTCAATGAAACTCATTTAGTAAATTTGTGTAAGGTGAGTTGAAAGGATTTTTATTTGTGTAACGCGCGCAGCTATGGAGTTTAATTCTCGAGCCTCGTAGAAATCAAAATGGACAAGCTAAAAGATTTAAAGTCGTTGGATGTCCAATTCGAACACGGTATAACTGTTAAAAATGTTATAAATGAGGACAAATAGTTACTTGAACACAAACACAAATAATTAGAAGAGAAAATGATTGAATGAAATGACTATATTCTTTCTCATTTACTATTTTTCTTCATTTGCGCGAGCGCACCTCAAAAAAATTTCATTTGTATTTGTATCAAAGCACTCATAAATGAGAGATGTGAAATACAAAAAATTGAATATCCACATCATCATCTGACCTCTCAGTTCCATAAAGGCGATCTGCCCCTCCGCGTTCATATGGCAAATCTCAAAGTGTTCAATCCCTCAGTCTCAGGTACTTATTTGTCTCGTACTTTTATTTAGGTTCATGAATCATGCTGCTTCATGCAAAATCACCCACAAGGTGTAAAAATGTACCAAATTAATGCTAGTAATACACTTTATTCTGTATCAATTTTTCTCAAAATATTTGGTTTGTTGCCTAATCTAATGGTTTTATTATTCAATTTCTGAATTTGCAATCACATTATGCTAAACCCTATATTTTTAAACTCCGTATCCTAAACGGATTAATCCGGGGGATCAACCTCACTATCAACTTGCGGGGGGCATTTAAAACCGGAATAAAACTTTGTATGGACTTGTCCACATGAATTGGCATTTGGATTCAGACATGAAACCTTGAGAGAAACATATTTCAAGGGTCCCAAGCCTACACCATCAAGCCAACCCGTGTGGGGTTTATTATGCTAAACCCTTGTATTTTAAATGTGCTAATTAATTCAGTTTGGCTATTATTGTTATGAGTTACTTAAGTGCTGTTTCTGTTAGTTACTGTACTGATAAGTTCAACCAATTTAGGACTTTTGCATTCTATGAATGTATAAATACAAGTGAGTTAATATCAATATCAATAAAATACATGTGAGAGTTATTCTGAATATTTTCTATCTTCTTGCTTTATTACATTGTTATCATTCTTTTACATACTAGAGTGTGTGTGTGGGTGTGGGTGTGTGTGTGTGTGTGTGGGTTTTAATTCCAACATTATATATGAATGCTCAAAATTGCTTTCATAGTTAGATTGAATAGAAACACTTTGTATTTTGAATATCAATTTATGTAACTCGTTTGGTAGTTGCTACAATGAAAGCTACATCTCAAACAAAGGAGGAAGTGTCATTGAAACTTCTTGTGAACAAAGAGACCAACAAAGTCTTGTTTGCGGAGGCAGGTAAAGACTTTGTCGACGTTTTATTTAGCTTTTTAACATTGCCTTTAGGAACCATTGCAAGACTTGTAGAGAAGAAGTCTAGCATGGGGCCAATTACAGTTGGTTGTTTAAACTCACTCTATCGAAGTGTGAGAAATCTTGATGAAGAGTGTCTAAGGACGGCAACTTGCAAAGAAAAGCTATTGCAGCCAAGGAACTCATCAGACTGTTACTGCAAAGGTCTTAAACTTAATATTGAAGACACTTATCCCACTATGTATTTCCTATGTTCGAAGTTTGATGAAATCTTCTGCGGAGAGTTTTTGAGTACTTCCATTGATAAAAAGTGTGCGTGTGGGAATCCTTTAACTCGTCGAGTATTCCTGGAACCTTTAGGTAAAGGATTTGTTAAAGACAATGCAACTTTTGTTATTACTGATGAACTGATTGTCATGCCATACTCCATGCAATTTTCAACCTTTGCTTACCTCCAGAATCATGGAATAAAAAGCACAAGTTCGGTAAAGAAAATGACAGTAAATGTCACCAAGGAAAAGGTTTTACAATTTCTCTCAATCATATGGTTGCTTTTTGTTTGTTGGTTGCTCTATGTCTTTTCATATTTTCATCATCGTTTCATTATTGTTGATTAGTGTTATGTACAGGTACTGGATCTTCTAAAGCTTGCATTGGTTTCCAATTCACCTCTAACAGATTTGTTTTTGGAAAAGAAACCACCCCTCAAATTGTCAAGAATTTTCTCTTGTGATGCCGAAAACAACATCAACATCAACATCAAAATCAATCTGAAGCTTGTTATAAGAAAATCGGATGACAAGATATTGTTTGCTCAAGGCGAACAAGATTTTGCAGATTTCCTTTTAAGTTTTCTTACATTTCCTTTAGGAGGAGTTGCACGTATACTAGGAGGAAACTGTTCTATGGGCTGCATTGATGCTCTATACAAGAGCATAGTTGATTTGGATGAAGACAAATATTTGACATCAATAGAAGCAAAGAATAGACTTGTTGATCCACATTTTCCACATCAGTTGAAATTACTCCATCAAATATTACCAATTCAGAAAAGTGTGAAATATTCTTGTTATTATCAAGGTGAAAGTTTTGCAGAAAGTCTTGCTCATAATCAATTTTTCATAAGTGATGAATATATCAGTGATGAGAAAAAGCGTAGAGACATGTGCCTAGTCGATAATGCCAAATCGCGTGGAGCAAGTCAATTTCATAAAGGTTATGTTAAGGGACTAAGAACATACGCTGTTACGGATAACTTGGTCTTTACACCAGCATCTCCAATTTCAGCTTTATATTTAGTTGAAACTCCTCTTAATGATCTGAAGGAAAAGCTTGTCACCATTGGCATTAGGGAGGTAAGAAATAACAATACATATACATGATTTATCACCACAATGTTGTGCTTCTTTGTTTGCTAGATAATTGAAGTAATTTAGTATTTTTGTGTTGGTGCAGTGTCTAAGCATATTGAAGGCATCTTTGAGTTCAACATGTGCTCTAACGATTGGTCTAGGTCATTTGTTAACCGAAGTCTAGGAAGAGGTTATCAAAGAAAAGAATCAAAATTAAGGAGCAGAAGGAATAATGAGGAAAACATTTTGTTATGTGTTGAAGATGTTTGAGTCAAAGTATTTCAATTCTGTCATTATGGTTTTGTACTTTTGTTCCTCTTTTCCCCGTTTAAAATATAACCATTTTTCTTGATATTTGAGTATAACCAATCACTCTCCAAGTTAGACATATTTCTTTTTTTTATTTGATCCATAGATATATTATTCTAAGATTGTATATGAAGTGAGTTTCCTTAATCAAACAGTGTTGCTAATCTGTATTTAAAAAATAGATCTTAGGGATATTACTCTATGCCTACTGCCTAGATAGGAAAAATATTAAAAAAGGTTCCTCTTAAAAATTAACTTCATTTGATGATGGGAAGGAAGAAAAGAGCGGTTTTTAATCATATTAGTGATCGTATATGGAAGAGAATTCAAGGCTTGAAAGGAAAGCATCTGTCAAAAATAAGAAGGGATGTACTCATTAAAACTGTTGTACAATCAATCCCTACATACTGTGAGTTCTTTTCTTCTACCAACAACTCTAGGGGATGGAGTTAAAAAAATGATGAATTCATTTTGGTGGGTGTCGAATCAACAAAATGGGAAAGGAATAAATTGGCTGAGACGGGAGAAGATGGCTATGAGAAAGGAATATGGAGGTAAGGGATTTCGACATATGTATGGATTTAATTTGGCTATGATAGGGAAGAAAGGTTGGAGGTTAGAAACCAACCATGATACTATAGTTGCTCAAGTTTTCAAAGCTAGATACTTCCCACGGGGAAACTTTGTGAATTCTAGACCGAGTCATAACCCAAGTTTTGTTTGGCAAAGTATCCACACTTTAAAGGTAGTGGTCAGAGGAGGTCGTAGATGGCGGGTACGTGGGAGATTGGTCGAAAGTTAGGGTGTGCCTTTGATCCTTGGATTCGCAATGGTGAAATGGTTTGGTGACAAGTCTGGTTATTATGGGTACATAGGATATGCTGGTAAGTGGTTTAATTGATCGTACTGCACATACATTGATATCTGAAATAATTAATGTGATGTTTGATCATAGACACACAACACATATTAGCTATTCTCATTATTGATGAGGTGATTGATGATAAACAGATTTGGTCATTCCCTCCCAAGGGGACTATAGCGTCTGGTCTGCTTATTGCTACATCACGGAAACGTTAGTAGATAATACTAACCTGCATGTACCACAAAGAGTGAAGGTTTTTCTTTGGAGGGTGGCTCGTGGATGTCTACCGATGCGGTATTATTGCCTGCAAACAAGAGGAGTTGAATGTAGTAACCTGGATGTGTTGTGGAAGAGGTCGTACGAGAATGATTGGCACGTTTTCTTTAGTTGTGATGCGTTTGAAGCGGAAGCAAAGAATCTTTGGCTCATTATTAAGGAGAATCTAAAAACCGCGGATGGCTTTGTCTCTTTGTATATATGGTGTGTGAAACCTTATTGCAATGGCAGAAAGCCGGAGTGAAGTATTAGAGATTTAGTTTAGTCACAATTAGTATTAGTCTTAGAGTAGTATATATAGTTGTAACCACCCCATTAGTGGGGTAATTTACTCATTTTGTAATATCACTTATTATCATCAATACAATAATTTCTTAGCTTTTCTCTCCTTCATCCATGGATGCCATGTTTCCTAACATGGTATCAGAGCTTATCTGGTATCCCCCTTGAAGGATTTTCCGCTCCATTTTCTTGAGAAAATTTAATTTTCTCATCTTCAATTTCAATTTCCTTTTCTCGTTTTCTTTCTCAATCAGTTTCCTCTGTGTCTTTTTCTTGATATCTCGATTTTTTTTTGTTTGTTCTGATAATCGTTGTTCATCCTTCAATGTCCAAATTCGGTTATGATTTCTTGATCAGAATCCATGTTCTGATTCAATTTCATAATCGATCTGTATTCGTTTTCATAGCAATTCGTTCTCGTCATTTTCTCCCCAAATCCTAGGGTTTCGAAATCTCTTGTTCATTTCACCTTTGATTTGATTTTCTTGCTCGAAATCGCTCGTTACTGCGGCTTTCCCCAAATCTTTGGTTCCTTATTCATGTTTGTGTTCGTCTCGCGCGTGATTCCATTTTGCGCTCTATGTTTTGCAATTCTCGTTCGATTCTACTTGGATTTATTGATTAGAATCAAATTTCAGGTTCAATTTAATGCTTGATTAAATTTTCTTTTTCGTTCTTGCTCGATTGGGTGTCTGTTCTCATCGCAATTCTTTTTGTTCTTCCTTTTTTTTCCCAAATTCCTAGGGTCCCAATTCTGTTACGATTTCTTGTATGAGTTAGTTACATGTTCTAGGTTTCACAATTCAATTTCAATTCATTGTTTTTGACTTTGAATCAATGTTTCTGTTTCAAATGTTTATCAAAATAGTTCAGTGTGTGATCAGAAGTAGAGTTCTTATCAGAGTCTAAAACAAAGTTATGCAAGGAAAATTATTTAAACATAAAGAGAGGGAAGATAGAAAGAGACGACGCAAGGAAATTATATTGTTTCCTCTCTGAGAAGTGTCAAAAAGGAGTTAAATAGACTATATATTTTATGCACTTTGATTACTTGGTTTGCAAGTTATTCCGCGAAAAGCTCACAAATACTGAAGAATCATTCAATTATGCTTTTCACATCTAATGCTAACTCCTTGTAGGAAAATGCACGCCTGGACACTTTAGAAGCAAGAAAACATGAAGAAATGCAAAGGACAACTCGCCACGGCGAGCTCAAAGGCGAGCTGAAGCAGAAAGTTAAAGTTACTCGCCTCCAACTCGCAATGGCGAGTAGCATCAGCAAGAAATAGGCAGAAGTACATGTTTACTCGCCATGGCGAGTGAAATTACTCGGGAGGCGAGTAAGGCGGTCTAACTCCCTCAGAGCTGACGTGGCAGAAACCCACTGGGGAAGGAAGCTCAACTCGCCATGGCGAGCAAACTTACCCGCGAGGCGAGTTGAGACAGAACAGGCCATATAAAAGCCCATTTGTTCATTTCAAGAGGCGAGATGATGGAGGATAGTGAAGGCCACTGATGGAAGAGAGAAAACAGGGGAAAATACAGAGAGAACCCAAGGAGCAAGGAGCACAAGGATTGAAGGAAGACACAAGATCAGTGAGACATCATGGCTTGGTTCCATTCCATCTCTTCTTTTCTCCTTGTAAGGTTGCCATGACAATGAGTAACTAAACTCTTTTTGTTG
>Ga0228711_1005584_pt1 | contig 19114 bp, 13 predicted proteins | sample MedpolnodulmetaG_2_FD_177996 | JGI IMG/M metagenome (GOLD analysis project Ga0228711, IMG submission 177996) | Root nodule microbial communities from Medicago polymorpha collected in Santa Monica, California, United States - brown nodules | ecosystem: Host-associated > Plants > Roots > Nodule...
AGTTAGTTTTTTTATTTTTTATTTTATTTTAATTATTTTGCTTAGTTTTTTTTTTTTTTTTTGCTTCGTTTTTTTTAAGGATTTTACTTGGTTATTTGAGTGGCAGTTTTATTAGGAGAATCAATTAGTTAGTTGATCCTGGACGGAAACAAGAAGCAATTTATTTTTGAACAGAATTCAATATGTCTCTGTTACATTGAACCTACTTTCCAGTTCTTCAAATTTAAATATCACTCTATAATATATTTTTTTATGAAAATCTCACTCTTAAATTCAAATTAATTCCCTTTTACTCATTCTTTAACCCTAACTTTCTTTCTCCTCTTAGTCACTATTCTTCTTAATTCTTTTGCAGTCCACCCAAGAAAATGATGAACATCACTCTAACATCAGAGATATCAAGTCCTTCTCAAGCTCAAGATATCGACGCTAATCATCCTCCTGTTCGTGCTCGCCGACGAGCTGCACCACGTAGCGGACCAATCCCTATTCCTTTCATATGGGCAACTGATACCCGTGCAAAAATCCACAGCCTAAATCATCTCTTACAAAACAAAATCTTTAATATCACCGGTGACGTTCAATGCAAGAGTTGCCGAACAAAGTTCCAAATGTCGTTCGATTTGCAGGCAAAATTTGATGTAATCTCTCGATATTTGGTTACAAACATGAACAACATGCATGATAGGGCACCAGAGAATTTGATGAACCCAAGATTGCCTAAATGTGTGCATTGCAATCAAGAAAACAGTGTGAAGCCAGTAATTGCTGAGAAGAAAAAGAATATCAATTGGCTGTTTCTGTTGCTGGGACAAATGCTTGGTTGTTGCAAGCTTGAACATCTGAAGTATTTTTGCAAGTATAACAATCATCATCGAACAGGTGCCAAGAATAGAGTTCTTTATTTGACATATTTTGAATTATGCCAACAACTTGATCCTTCTGGACCCTTCAATGTTCGTTAACCGCCAAGCAATATGGTAGTACTGTTTGCTTACTAATGGCTTGATGATCTATGAATTTTCTTTTTCCTGTTATGATTTTATGATGGTTTATAAGGTTTGATGTTATTTGATTTTCTAAATTTGCAGACTCTATCATAATGAATACATATTCACCAAAGAACGATGCAATTTTATTTTTTATGGATTAATTTTTAATTTTCCTAGTCATATTTATGTTTTGTTATGAATCTAATTTAAATCTTTATATACAATCTAATTGAAGACTATATTTTTATGTTTTCCTAGTCACATGGTTTTGTTATTTTTTCATTATAACGCCTTTTTAATTTTTGGTTTGGGAACGAAAATGCAACAAGTTCATCATTAAGTGCATCCATATTGTTGATATTGGTCTTAGAATTCTATAAATTATATTGTGCCCATCAAATTTTACTCTTGAGCATCTTTAAAATTTAACTCATGGTCAATGTTTCCATAAGCAACTTATAATCTTCTGGTTATCTTCATTAGTAAACGAAGTTAGTTTAATGCCGATTATGTTTACAAACACATCACAAGCCTAATATTTTGAGGTTAATTTGCATGCAGCTTTACATAGTCATGTTTATAGTACTGTAATGTCCAGTATTGAAAATTGATAGCCATATAAAGGTACTTTATCTTTTTTTGCTACTTGAAGTGGGTAGCATTGCTTGTCTGGTGCTTGCAGGTTTATTCTTCTGCTTTTTTAATATAATGTTTCAAAATTTTCTTGAAATGAATGGTTCTTTAACATTCTTATTTTTTACTATTAAAATATTGATGTAACTCCAACCTCCCCCAGATGTATGTCTTTTGCAGCATTTTTACTCCTTCTATCCTTCTTGTATTTTCACGTGCGGGCGCTCACATGTGTAGTTTCCCAATTTTTATCCTCTCATTTCTATTAAAAATAATGGGATCTTTGATCAGTAAAAATGATGACCGATGACAATTTTACAATATGAAAAAAGATTGATTGCATTGTATTGATTCTTTTTGATAGTGTATTCAGTGGTATGCGAGAAACTGGGATCTGAAAAGCAAATGCTTAGAAACTTATGAATCTTATGGAAGTTTGAAGATAGATATAAACTTAAAATCCTTTATGGGTTAAAAATAAAAAATAGGATCTTGAAAGGCAGAAAATGATTGAGTTTAATATATTGAGTACTGATTTTTCAAGAGTGGAAACATGTTGAGTACTTATTTTGCATCTTGGAATACTTTAGTGGAAACATGTTGAGCTTAATTGTTTCCTTTCTTTAATTCCTTAATTTGGTCGATTATTATTTGTTGTTACTTTGTAATTAATCAATAGTTGTATTGATACAGTTAAATTAACAATAAAAATTAGGAACAACAATAGCAATTAGCAGATGATTAGTAGATTACTTATTTAGCTCCCTTGTAATCTCTTTAATTAGTACTTTTGAGTAGTGTAGTCAATATTACCATATGCACAAGCTCCCGTGAAACTTAGCCACATTTCAAACATAAAAACTTACAATTTCTCGCCCTTTGACAACAACTAAAAGGGAGACATAGTATAATAGAAGGGAATACTGTAACTTAAGCATCAATACACAAATTTGTAGTTCTGCCATCTTTGGTTGCGGGACTACCATCCTTTGCACAAATCCCTCATTTGTCAGATTTGCTGGAGCTTTTAAAGCCTGGTTGATTGTGTCACTTGACCTTTCGCTCATTCGCAAGTCATTCAAGGTTGCTGTGTTAAGATCTTTTTACTCTTGAATTGTTGATACAGTGTAATCGAATTGTCTTGTAAGTGTGCACATAATTTTCTCCATGACTTCTTTCTGTTTTATTATCAAAGTTATTCTTCATTTTCATTTCATTAACCAACTTATCCATTCTTGAAAAATATCCGTGAATACTTTCATCTTTGCATTGTTCAATCAGCTCAAACTGTCCGTTGAATTAGATCTGCTCCTTCTTATGTTCTGAGCATAAATTTCCATGCCTCCTTTGTTGTTGTAGTATGAAATTGTTTTCAAGATCAGGCACCTCCACATATATTGACATATTAAAAGCATGGTTCTTTAATTGAGTAGAATATATTTTTCTACCTTTGTGTTTTTATCAACCGTTGATTTTTCTTCTTCGGATGGTTCATCAAAAAACCTTTCTCTCAAATATCTCCATAACCGATAGAGTAACTGCAGTACACCCAGCTGTACCGATAACAATTTGAGAAATGAAGTTTTTTTTTTATAAGCCCAAAGTAGGGAGGGTATTAAGGGGAATCAAGGACATCCCAACTAGGTTGGCATCTCGCTGACACCTCCGTCCTATACCACCTACTCAATAAATATTATTACAAAAAAGGAGAAATATATACAAAGAGGGAGGACCAAACCAAAACCCTCTAAAAGACAGAACGAAGCAATAAATATGAATTGCAACAGCCAACTTGGAGAAACAAAAGTTCGGCAATCCATTACGATCCCAAGGAAAGCCTGATGAATAGAAGACAACCACACAGTGCCTGAAACTGAGTGACCATGAGTTGCTAATTTATCCGCACAACAATTGCCTTCTCAAAAAATATGAGAACAGATAGCTTGAATGCCGAGCTGAAACCAATTATGCCAACATACGGTTACGTAAACAGACAGGGACAATGTGGGGATTCTTGAATGCTTGAACAGCTGTTGAAGAAACACTCTCAATCCAAACCTGCGTCCCATTGTTGGCAGCCCATGCTCCATGGCTAATATCATGCCATGCAATTCCGCTTCCAACACCGAAGATATTCCTAAGTTACTCGGAAAGCAGGCCAAAAAAGTGCCTCTGTGGTCCCTGAAAATTCCTCCACAAGCAGCATGGCAACCAAGCACTGACCCATTTGTGTTCACCTTAATAAACGGAGGGGTAGGAGGCTTCCAAAAAACTGGAATAATATCCTTAAAGCGCTGGAAGGAAGGTGCAATCATAAAGTTTTCCATTAACCAATTATCAGAAGTTGTGCAATCACCTTTGGAAATGTTACCGCTTAAAGCAATGGACGATGCAATCTTAGATTTTGCCGCATACAAGTGAGGAAAGCCTCGGCCAAATCTAATCATATTTTGAGCTAACCAGATAGTGTGAAACGTATGAACCAAAGCAGCAAGAAATACATCACGAACCTGGGAACTACAATTCGCCGGAACACAATTAAACACCACCACATAAGAAGTGTCAAGCGAGCAGTGGAGCTGAATAGCCAGCCATTGCCAAATATGCCTAGCATACGGGCAGGTCAAGAAAAGATGGGAAGAAGACTCCTCGGAATCAAAGCACAACACGCAAACGGACACCATTGTACAACCTCTCGAGCGCAAGTTCTCGTTAGTAGAAAGCTTGTTATGAAGGAGGCGTCAAACAGTAAAGGTGGAAGATGGAGGGATGCAAGCTCGCCAAATAAAGGCTGCCCAGGCCAAAGGAGGCGGATGAGAGTGAAGAAACTCCAAAACTTGCTTGGCTGAAAAATTGCCGTCTAAAGTGCACCCAAACAAGCTCGTCTGGAAGGACACATACCATTAGATCTTCTGATTGGAGATTCATCATCACTAAAAGGAAATGAAAACTTTGTGCTTATTATAACATATAACCAAAAAAATAAATAAATTTTGTCCCATTTAAAGTAGTATGTTTTTAAAATAAAAATCAGTATGTTTTTATTAGAAAAAGGATTTAGTTACAAAATAATAAAAATGAAATTCCTTTTTAGCTTTTGAAAAAGGATTTAGTTACAAATAAAAATGAAACTAGTATTGGGTGATTGTGTAGAATTTATTTTTTTGAAGGATATAATTATTTTAGTAACAGTTACAAAATAAAAATGAAACTAATATTGGGTGATTGTGTAGAAAATTGATAACTATTTTAGAAACCCTAGTATGTTGATGGGTTGTCACTATAAATAATTGAGCAATTGTTCTAAACCTAGAAAACAGTTGGAAACTGGTACGCGTACACCTTTCTACTACTAGAAAAGAATCGCCTTTATCTCAATTTTTTCTTTCTTCAATTGTGTCGTTGCCTTTCTTTTTGTTTTCTTAGGACCTAATTGGCAAGAGTTTGCTCCTCCATTGAGGCTCTCCACCGTGGAAGTCGTCCAAACATCCCAACAACCACATCGTTAAGCCATGGTTCTCGCCGGTTCATCTCTCCTACAGCTGTGCAGCCTCGCGATCATATCAGTTCGCACATATTATTCTTAAATTATGGGCTATGAGCCTACAGATTCTACAGTCTGTCCTAAAAGAAAAGCTACAACATTAATAATAGAAAATCAATTAGCCCTTTTTAAAAAATTTAATTCTTGATGTTAGTATTTTTTTTTTACTCGTTATATATTGATGTTAACCTTCTTTTACTTCGTTTTTTTTATAGATCTGAGTAATAATTTAAGTGACAGATCAAAAATATTTTCTACATGACCTAGGTTGATTTTGATTTTACTGCACACTTTTGAGATGTATTTATGAGATTTGTCTCTAATAATTATTTTGGAAAGTGATTTTATAATTTTAATTCATTTGAAACAGAATGGCCGCTAATTTTAGAGGTAAATAAAAGATATGGATAATTTGTCCAGCCATAAGATCGATATATACGATGATAAGGGATACAAAGAAGAGTGGATCACGGTGGATGACGAGGAGGAAAAATCCATTCTGTGTGATAAAAATGAAGCAACACAAGACTCTACAACTTGATTCGTTTTCCTTGTACAGAAAGAAAATTATCATATGCATGTGATGTAATTTGTATGTTTGATAAAAAATTATAATGGTGTGAGAGCCTAGCAGTGGTGGAGTATTTAGTAATATGAACAAGAGGCAACACATTAATAATTAGCTCATTGTAGCTCCTCATTGTAGGAGGAGAGGATGTAGTATGATATAACCTTAAATATTATTGACATTACATCTTGAAGGCTTTAGTACAATTGCACTCATATAAGTCTATTTCTAGAACAAACATAATTAAGCTTTTGTTTTCCTTTTCTACCTTACATTATATTATAGATGATTCGAGGCTGCAACTTGATCTAGACATTAATAGTACAATCTAAAAACATGGCAACTTTAAGCTATTGTAATTTTCTCTAACATGACTAAAGTAGTAAAGATTAGTTAAGAATTAGACTTGTTCTCATAAGCCCCTATACTTGAAAAATGGCGAAGTATCATATCGGACGCATATCCGATACCGATATGCGCTCGATATGTATTGAGAAAGTATCAGATGATTAATTTTTACTTTTTCGAAAAAAAATTGTTCGATACGTTTGCGATACAACTGGTTTGTACTCCAGATACGGCTTGCTAGTCTGGTACGTACTCCCAATACATTTGCTTATCCTTTCCCTTTTTTTCCTTTTTTTGTCCACATCTTATTTTTTTCCTTTTAAATAAAAATAAAAATATATAATAAATAGCGGCGCTCAAACACACATAAAATCAAAACCTAGGGTTTGTCCACATCATTTTTATTTTGAAAGAAGGGTTTGTCCACATCATATTTATCAATTTTAGCTATGTTTATATATTGTGCATTTATATATTAATTAACTTTAAATTTAATATTTGAATAACGTATATTGGTCATATTGTATCTTGTATCATTAGTATCTTTGGTTCCATAGGTGATGTTTTTCCATAGGTCTCTTTTGACAAGTGGGTTTGTGTTAGGTTTATGTTCCTTGAATTAGTAGGACAAGGGATCCTCTTGAGAATTTAAGATAAAGAAGTTGGGATAATTTTTCTGATATCCATTCCATGAGTAAATTCAGCTTTTATAGCCATAGTGCAAAGATCTAATGGCTATTACAAAATTAATCTAAGGGCTAGCCTTATCTGAAGGACAACTACTAACGGCTTAGTGCCAGCAAAATAAAGATAAGGTCTAGTAGAAACAAAGGAATCCAATACAAATGATTAGTCATGAGGTTCTAGAGCATTCCATTCCTTATGCTTGATACGTCACTTTCCTGATGTCACATAGTCCTTTAGATGAGAAGCTTTCTTGATAAGCCTTTTGGGCTTCATGATGGAGTGGGATGTTGTATCAGTTGGGCCTATGCTAACATCTCCTGGGTCTTGGAAAATCACCTTGTCCTCAAGGTGATAATTCAGATGCAGGGATTTCCATTCTTCCCAACTTGTATCTTCAAGAGCTAGTCCCTTCCATTGAACCAAAACCATTGGAGTGGAGGGGTCTGTAGAGTTGTCCATTTTCCGATCAATGATAACAAGAGGTTCGGTTAAGGGATGATTGTCTACTGCAGAAGGTGGTAGTTCAGAAGAGCTGGTGACAGGGCCGTGATGTGGTTTAAGGAGGGAGCAGTGAAAAACTGGGTGAATTTTCGAGTGAGGTGGTAATTCAAGTCGGTATGCAACCTGTCCAATGCGTTCTATGATGTGAAATGGTCCGTAGAAATGCTTGGAGAGTTTGGTGTAGGCGTTGGTAATACTCTTTTGCCGGTAAGGGCGCATGCGAACGTAGACAAATTGGTCGGTATGAAAACTGACATCCCTGTGTTTCTGATCAGCAAAATACTTCATTTTTTCTTGGGTTTTGAGCAGGTTGCGACGCAATTTGTCAATGAGTTGTTGGCGATAGTCCATCATAGTATCAACAGCTTCAATTGAGGATGACCCCTGCAAGTAACGGGGAATGGATGGAGGTTCCTTGCCGAAGGTGATCTGGTATGGTGAGAATCTGGTTGAAGAGTGCACAGATGTGTTGTATGACCATTCAGCTAAGGGGAGGAAATTGGACCATTGTGAAGGTTTGGTGTGTACAAAGGAGCGTAGATATTGCTCTAGGACTCTATTGAAAACCTCGATTTGGCCATCAGTTTCCGGGTGATAAGATGTGCTCATTTGCAATTTGGTGCCGCATAAGGAGAATAAGTTGCGCCAAAATTTGCTAATGAAGAGTGGGTCTCGGTCTGACACTAAGCTTCGAGGGATGCCATGAATTTTGCAAACTGTGTTGAAGAAAACAGATGCGACACGGTGGGCAGTGAAATTGGGATGAAGTGAAGCTAAGTGTACTCCTTTGGGAAAACGGTTTACTACAACTAAGATTGCGGTGAAGTTGTGTGATGGTGGTAATCCGGTGATAAAGTCTAGGGACAAGTCTTCCCATATGGCAGTGGGGATTGGTAATGGTTGAAGCAGGCCAGGGGTTCTCTTGGTTTCATATTTCATTTGTTGACAGATGGAGCATTCCATAATGAATTTTTTGACATCATTACGCATACCTTCCCACCAAAAATTGGCTTGTAAACGTGCTAGTGTTTTGGCTATTCCCATGTGACCGCCTAAGGGGGTTGAGTGATACTCATGGAGAATGGTTAGACGCAGTGGAGTGGAAGGGTCCAGCCAGATTCGGTTTTGGTAGAGTATGAGGTCATTGTGGATTTTGTAGTGTGAGAGAGTGAGGATTTTGTTGTATTTGTGTGAAAAGGTTTTTGAAGGTCGGGCTAGCAGCCAATGCTAGTTTGAGGTGCTCTAAGAAAGTAAAATTAGGCATAGAGAGAGAGAAGATCGTACCTGAGGTTGTCTCTGGAAGGCGAGATAATGCATCGGCTACAACATTGGTTTTACCGGTTTATGTTGAATTGAATAGTCATACCCCATAAGTTTGGCTAAGTACAGTTACTGCTCCGGTGTTTGAATAACTTGGGTGAGTAAATCTTTAAGGCTTTGGTGGTCCCTGAAGATGACGAATGGGTGACCAAGAAGGTATTGGCGCCACTTCTTAACAGTTGTAGTGATGGCATGAAGCTCACTGATGTAGGTAGAAGATCTCTGCAAACGAGGATAAAATGGTTTACTAAAGAACGCTATAAGGTGGGAATCCTGCATCAATACTGCTCCCATAGCAAGCCCAGACGTGTCCGTTTCGAGGACAATAGGTTTAGTGAAGTTAGGTAGGGATATGAATGAATCTTTGTGCAGGAGGGAGGTCAGGGGCAGGGCAATGGTGGCATAGTTTTTGAAAAATTTGCGGTAAAACCCGGTTAATCCTAAGAATCCTCTGAGTTCCGTAATTGTTTTTGGTTGTGACCAATCCAGTATAACTTGTATCTTTGCCGGTTCTGGAAAAACGCCTTTAGAAGAGACCATGTGGCCTAAATATTCAAGTTGTTGCTAGGCAAACATGCATTTTGAGAGCTTGAGGAAGAACTGTCCTGATACCAATGTTTTGAAAACTTGTTCCAGATGATGAAGGTGTTCTTGAAGTGATGGGTTGTATACCAATATGTCATCGAAGAAGACGATGACGAAGCGGCGAAGGAAGGGTTTGAAAAGGTCATTCATTTGCGCTTGGAAGGTTGATGGGGTGTTGTAGAGCCCGAAGGGCATGGCGTTGAACTCATAGTGTCCCTGGTGTGTTCGGAAGGCTGTTTTTGGGATGTCTTCATCACTCATACGTATCTGGTGAAATCCTTGTCGGAGATCAAGCTTTGAAAACCAGGAAGCTCCGCCAAGTTCATTTAGAAGTTCGTCGATTGTGGGCATAGGAAAGCGGTCACGGACGGTGATGTTGTTGAGTGCTCGGTAATTGACGCAGAAGCGCCATGATCCATCCTTCTTTTTAACCAGGAGTACTTGTGAAGAAAAGGAACTGCGGGTGGGTTGGATGAGGTTTGAAGTCAACATGGCTTGGATTTGTCTCTCGATTTCATTTTTTTGGAAATAAGGGTATCTGTAAGGACGAACGTTAATTGGGTTGGAGTTTAGGAGTAGGTTAATGCGATGGTCGATAAGACGGGAGGGGGGAAGAGAGGTTAGTTCTTTGAAAATGGTGGGGAAACGATGGAGGAGAATTTGTATCTGGGGAATTGGATGAGTTGTGGTTTGTGAAGGGTCAGTGGTGGGTAATTGGTGTATGGCTTGGATGTGGAAAAGTTCAGAGGCTGCATTTGTCTGAACGCGGCATTTTAATTGTTGGGCCGAAATTGGATTGGGCTTAGGTGTTTTGGTTCTAGTAAGGGTAATAGTTCTGTTATCTTTGGTGTATGATAATGTGAGTAAGGAATAGTCCATAAGGACTGGCCCAATGGACTAAAGCCAAGGGACTCCTAATACTATATCAGCACCGCATAGAGGGAGGGGGTAAAAAGCAATATTATAAGTTTCTTTTTGTAAGGTTAAAGGGACTGCATAACATAGGTTATTGCATTCTAGAATGCTTTTGTTCCCTACCATTACCTTGAGTGTGTTTGTTGGATGTGAAGGCAGCTCCAGAAACTTTGTGAGTCGGTGAGGACAGTGACCTGGTGGTTGGCGAGATGACCTTGGATACGAATTGTGGCTGGGTCGGTGCTACCACACATGGCATGTAAACTTATCTGGGCATATGGGTCATGGGGTTTAGTGATGATGGGGTGTTGTTCTGTTTCTGGGGTGGCTGTGTTTGTATCTGGTGGGTTTTGGTCATCTAGGTCAAACTCATCATCAGAATTAAAAGAAAGAAACAACCTTTGCATTTGTGTTGGGGGATGAAAGTTTCATCACAGTTATAGCATAAACATTTTTCACGGCGAGATGCCATTTCTTCAGTGGATAGTTTTCTGAAATTAACACGGGATTGGGGGGGTGCTGTTAGTAAAGGGGGTAGTGTCGAATGGGAAGGAGGGTTGGGAGTAGTTGAGTTTTGTTGTTTACCTTTAAACTGACGGCGTCGATCGTCGATTTTGTCCTCTTGAAGCTTTGCAAGTGCGGTTGCTTGACAGAGGGTCATGGGTCGGAGTGCTTAAACTTCCCGGCGAATTTCCGGTGTGAGACCGGAGAGCTAAGGAGAAAGGGTTGTGGGAGTCCCACAATCTGGTTGGCGAGGCGTTCAAACTATGTGAGGTATTGGTTGACGGAGGAGCGTTGTGTGAGTTTGAACAGGGAGCTTTAGGGGTCGTCGTAGTATGAGGGGGCAAAACGAGTTTCGAGAGCTTGGAGCAATCCAAACCAGGATGTGATCTGTTGGTTTCGATGCATCCATTGATACCAACTGAGGGCTTGGCCTTCCATGTAGAAGGAAGCGAAGGTCAGTCTATCTTCTTTCGGTGTTTGGTGAAAATCAAAAAACTGGGAGTTTTAAAAATCCAACCCATCGCGTCGACCATTGAATTTTGGTACATCCAGTTTCATGCGTGGTGGAAGTATAGGAGGTGGTGGTGGTGTTGGCGGTGGTGGTGAGAGTGGCTAGTTGGGTGAGGATAGAATCAACCTTAATGGAGAGTTCATCTAGGCGTTCAGAATTTGTTGGAGCCATGGGAGGTGAAAATCAGGGCAAATGAAAGCACCAATTTGTTAGGTTTCTGTTCCTTGAATTAGTAGGACAAGGGATCCTCCTGATAATTTAAGATAAAGAAGTTGGGATAATTTTTCTGATATCCATTCCATGAGTAAATTCAGCTTTTATAGCCATAGTGCAAAGATCTAATGGCTATTACAAAATTAATCTAAGGGGAAGCCTTGTTTGAAGGAAAACTACTAACGGCTTAGTGCCAGCAAAATAAAGATAAGGTCTAGTACAAACAAAGGAACCCAATACAAATGATTAGTCATGAGGTTCTAAAGCATTCCATTCCTTATGCTAGATACATCACTTTCCTGATGTCACAGTCCTTTAGATGAGCAGGTTTCTTGATAAGCCTTTTGGGCTTCATGATGGAGTGGGTTGTTGTATCAGTTGGGCCTGTGCTAACAATTTCATAAGTCTTGTTACATTATTTTTTAGTCTTATAAAATAACATTAATCCGGTCTCTAAAAAATTGAAATCATTTTAGTATAATTCATTAAATTTAAGGGTGCATAAGTCACTTATCTTTCATAATGATTTTTTAGTCAAAATTTGTATGTGTTGGTCGTGACTTTTAATATACCAATTTCTCTAAAATGTACAGGGAAGTGTGGAATGTAGCATGAATGTCAAGAAAAGTCTATGCAAAAGTGCCTCTACTTGGAACACATATATAAAGTTTTGTGCAACAAAAATGTTTCCCAAGAAACACTGTCAGAAATTCACAATTTTTGCAGTTTTTTTTCTCTGTATAATGCAAGTAAAACTAATGTTGGATTTGGACCATACTTATAAAAACTCGGAGACTTTACTTCTATGTTTGGGAACAGACTTTGCTCAGCACTTACCATAAATTTTGTGGAATGTTTTGTTCATGGCGAGCTTTGTCTATACAATTTTCTTCATAGTGTCAATGTTTCAGTTGTAATATCCCACTCGTCAGTTGTTGGAATATTACTAGTCGAGCGTATCGGAGGAAAAATATTCACGGAATTCAAGTATGACAGAGAATGTTTATCATGCAATGTCAGTAAGAACGGGTTTAATTATCAGTGTCAGGTTAAGCACGCTAAGACAAAGGGCATAATGGTATTTGCATGCAATGAGTATATAAGAGTTACAAGTCTCAAATAGTTCATTATGCAAAGCTCTTTCTCTCTCTAAGCTTGTGTTCAAGACTTTTCTCCTCCTTCTTTCTAAGATGTGGCGCCCTCCTTCCTTCTCTAACTCATCAATCTTCCAAACATTGTTCCTTTGAGTGATCAAGCATGAAGTTGGATGAGCAATTGTGCAAGAAGCAACTAGTAACTTTGGGAATTGATTTGGTGAGCTAGGAACTAAAGATGCAACATGGATTAAGAGCTAGGGTTTTGCTTGAAAATAGAAGCTTGTTATTGCAGAATCTTAGGTGAGTTCTTAGGTAGAATTCCTCTCCCATGGGTTTGTGTTGATTGTGAGACTTGTTGAAGAAAGTAAAAGAAGAACTTTTATTAAGAAAGACAATTGTCACTATTGAATTCCAAGAACAAAAGATGCTTTGTTGTGATAGCTAGCTACTCTATTTATAGCCTACAAAGACTTAAGCCCTAAGAAATATAACAATAGAATGTTCCACAAGAAACATGGGCTTTTAGGTCAGAAGTAGGCTAATACGTAGCTTGTCTGGAAAGCAAAAGCAGCTAAAGAAGGCTTTGAAGGGTGGCACGACCGTGCCACTCGTGCCACTGGGGGCACGGGCCGTGCCATGTCTCTGACTTTGGGGGTGACATATTTTTGTCCCATATTTCGTATTTTCATCCCGAATCAGCTTCTAATCCTCTTTCTTTTGCTCCAAGACTAAATCTTCAGATATTCGTTCCTGAAATATAATATTTTGCAATTGAAGTAAAATAGCTCAAAAAGGAAATAATATTTAAATAAAACTAAATCAAATCTAAATAAAATAAACTCAAATAACATATTAGAAATACTAATTTATCGACTCATCAGCAGTTAGGGGTTGTTCCGGACATCCCTAAATGCTTCTTTTGATGTGTTTGATTGCTGTTTTCACTTAGAAACTTACTGGAACATCAATTGGATTTGATTAAAATGATTTTGATGAATCGAATTGAAACTTATTTTAAAATGTTCAAGAACGAAGAATTTTCCGTAACTTGTTTTTCTCAAATAAAATGATAGGGTTATGATTTATTTTTTGTAACTATGAGTTTAGAATGACTAGGAAAGGTGTATGTCAGCTTAGGACTTAGTCTTACTTTGAAAATGAATTTTTTTTGAAAAATAAGAAAATGAGACGAACTTAGTGAATTTTTGGAAATAATCGGATTTGAGTTATGATGTGGATATGTATGAACTATTGTGATCATATGTGATATGTGGATATGCTTTGTTGATGTGTTTGAACATGAATGCCTCGTTTTCGGTGAATTATGTGTAAAATGACGGTTTTTGTGAAAATAGATGAACTTTGTCAAAGTAAGGTTTTATGGTCGGATAATTTATAAATGGATTTGTATTCTAGATGGTATGATAGAATAAGAATGAATCAATGATGATTGGATGTTTAATATGATAAATGTCATGATGTGGTTAGTTGTCTGTCTTTTATGCAAAACGTGATTTGAAACGGTATTGTTTCTTTGTGGTGATAGTTATTGATGATGATTATGATAATGATTCCTTTGGTGAATTTAATTTGATGATGACTCTTGTTGAATTATGACTTGTTGATTGTGTGGATGTAAAACTTGATAGTGCAAATGGTGTTGAATTATGAAGAACTAGATTGCCGACCCATGCGCCGCACGGGTCTGATAAGCTAAAATCATATCATAAATTGTAAAACAAAATGCTTCATATATAAAAGGTATAATAGTGGACATATTGTATCATTAATCATATATGTAAAAACAAAGCAGCATACAATGCATTTTAAAATATTACACATTTCTAAATACTTCTTCTTCTTCATATACATTCGATGTTTCACCGATGTCTTCACCATCTTCATTAACTTAATATCTTCAACCCTTCTCTGGATGTAACTCTTGAAAGAGCAACATATAATTGTTCATGTAAAAATATTGGCGTAGGAAGATAGATACCAACATGTCGAAGAGATTGTCCTTGGCTTTTGTTAATAGTCATGACAAATGAGACGGCCAAATGAAACTGTTTTCTTTGAATCTTGAAATGTATTCGAATGTCTGAAGGAGTTAAAGATAATCGGGGTATAAATACTTTTTCAACAACATTACTTCCTAACTTATACACCCGTGTGTCGCATAATTTAATTATACGTAAAATGTATCATTGTTTTTTGTCAACATAATGTATTATTGCAACTAATTGAGGTAAATAAAAATAGAGTACCAAAAATAAGACATTTATCTTTTTTTTTTTTTAGCTAAACACAATTTATCTTAACACTATTCACAACAATTTATCAAAATTTAGTAAAAATGGTAGGGTCTACAATTGGACTGGTATCTATTAGACAACCCTTGAATGAAAATAGTCTATAAAGCCTAACTATTGAAATTACATAATGTCCATATTGTTATGTTGAACACTTTCATTTGTGTTTAATTTTAGACCTCTCAATTGTTGATGTGAGTTTTAGCTACAAATAAAATAATATAAATAAAAAATAGTTAGATATATGAAGAATCGTTAAAAAAAAATTACATCTTGTAATTTTTTATGAAATAATTTAAGAAATACTTTACAATTTTCATAATCATATTTCTCTTTACTAAATTTTCTATATGAATTTTTTCATAAAATATTAGATTAAAACTATTTTTATTATAAAGGGAACAGTGATAACATTAGTTTAAAATTTAAATACGAAACAATTTGAATTTTTTTTTATTTTAGATCAATAAACATGATTTTTTATTTTTTTTGCTTATATAAGTACCTCTAAAGGAGAAATCATGATTTCTATCATAGCTTTCAACTGCTTTCGTCATCATTATAGAATAAAATAAAATATGTTTCCGATTTTTTAGCTGAATCGGGAGATTGATCGTGCATCAAGAGGAAACACCGACATCCCAACTAGGTTGGCACCCCGGGAAACCTCCATCGTCTGCCGCCAACCTCAAATCTTATTAAAAAAAGGGGAAAAAGTAATAAATACAAAGAGGGGGGACTAGGCCAAAACCCTCAAAAACAAAGAAAAAACCCAGCAAAAGCAGCAGTAAAAAACAGGCGCAAGTTACGGAAATCTGTAACTAGGGAGACCACATCTATCTCGAAAGAAATTTGAGCCTATAGCCGGAGGGAGGGAAGAGAGCCAAACCGCTCCCTGGACCAAGTGTCCCATGTTCGCCAATCTATCCGCACAAACATTACCCTCACGGTAAATATGGGAAGAAATCACCTGTACACCAAGACTACAAGCATTATGCCAACGATTACGAAGCGTGACCGGAACCAAAGCATGATTTTTGATAGCAGCCAGTGCACTCCCCGAGTCACTCTCGAGCCAAATGTTATACCAACCATTTTGGGCAGCAAACTCCAAAGCAAATATATACCCCTGAATTTCCGACGAAAAAACCGTGTCAGGATCCAAATAACAAATGAAAGCACCGAGGAAAGTGCCTAAGTGGTCTCTAAAAAGACCCCCACATGCGGCATGATTAGCAACCACTGAGCCATCCGTGTTAACCTTCCTCCACAGAGGGGAGGGAGCCTTCCAAACCACCTCAATGATGTCCTTGTAATTGTGATGGCGCGCGGCGACATTAAACGCATCGAGAATAGGCAGGTCCGACGGTAAACAATGGCCAGCAGACGAGTTTCCGGACATTGAAATAGCAGCATGTATGCGGACCTGAGCAACATGGACAAAGACCGTATCCGAGGAAAACCGAAGTGAATTACGGGACAGCCATATGATGTGCAGAGTGTGTATAACGGCAGCTACATAAATGTCCGCTATTTGAGAAGAGCAACGGTGGGGGACACAATCCAGGATAGAAGCAACAGAAGAGAGATTCAAGACACAATTTAGTTTACCTCCCAGCCATGACCATAGTGCCAACGCAAAGGGGCAGCGAAGAAACAAGTGATCCAAGGATTCATCAGAATTCATACAGCAGTTACAAACAGAAACTGTAACACAATCTCCGGTACGAAGATTTTCGTCGGTGGGCATCTTTCTGTGGAACCAACGCCAAAAGATGAATGCATGAGAGGGGGGGATGCAAGGTCTCCATATAAGGTCCGGCCAATCAAGCACCGGGGCAGCAGGTGTCATAAAAAGCTTTGCTTGTTTAGCGGTCAAAATTCCATCCGTAGAGTGTTGCCAAACAAAGAGGTCGGGCAATGGAGCAGTTGGCAGCACCACCGAATTCAGAAGAGGCGACGCAAGAGGCAGCAAAGAGTCCGGGAGAATAAAGTTGCCGTTCTGAATAATATCTGCGACCGTACCCAAGAAGCAACTGTGGAAGTCTGGGTCAATTTGGAGAAGGTTAAGGAGAGGTTCACCAAGCCAATTATCCGACCAAAGATTAATCGAATCACCGGTACCAACTATCCAAATTGAATTAGCATAAACCGTAGGTAGGTGCATTTTGATGCTAGACCAAACGAAAGATTTCATATACCGCTTGCAAGGATGCCCGTTAGAAAAATATTTGCACTTAAAAAGAGCGTTCCACTGACTATCTTTTGATACCATCTCCCACGCCAACTTTTGTTTCCGATTCCAATTGAGAAGATGTACAATTTTTATTTTTTTTTACAATTTCTATATCTCCATATATGTACTCACGATATTGCAATTTTTTCAATCCTAACTTACTACCATTTCTAATCAATTTTTTCTTTTCTGAAAAAATTGAAATCCTAAATTACTACCATTTCTAAGCTGCAACGAAGTAACTGTGGAATCTGACATCCTTTCTAAATTACAAATTATATTGCTTTTCAATAGTCTTGCTTTATGGTTGCTCCTCTCAATGATATGGCAGGGTTGCTCCATAATTCAATATCTTTCATTTACTATCACGAATCCAATCAAAATGAGCACAGACAAACAATTACTCTTCTTGGCTTTTGCACCTAAAATTTAAATTTCACTTAAATAAATTAAATTAAGGAGTTGAAATTACACAATTGCTTATAAAAAAAGAAAAAAATAATATCGAACAACATCTACCACAATATAGCAATTGAAAACTTGATCCAACAACACTTATAAATACAAAACAGAAAAGTTCAAATGAAATATAAAAATATCTAAAGGTAAAACAGAGGATTCATCTTCCTTTAGATCACAACAACAAACACTACAATGCCTGAAAGATAATGGCTACCCTGAAAAAACAAATCTGAATAGCATATAAACAAAAAATAGCCAAAAAAATTCTCATAAAAAATAGAAGTCGTGTGAGAGATATAGTAGAGAAAAGATTGTATTGACATTATATTAGACTGTATAAAAATGGGAACCTTTATAAAATTAAATATATTATTGTTAACATTCTAATGAATTTTATCTATGATCTAATAAAAAATAAAAAAATAAAAGAAAGTGGGATCCAAATAACTCCAAACAAAGGAAATGTGTGGCTAACAGATAGAGATTGAAGTAACACAAGCAAAGTATTTCAAATTGAAATAGGAAAGAGGAAATTTGGATGAGGATACACATGGTTTGGATGAGTATGGTTAATTTATAGTTCAAAACTGAAGGTATAAGGGACGTGGTTGGATTAATTATTTAATTATCAATTTTGGGTTGACAATAATCAATTATTATAAGTTAATCTTATAATATAAATTATGGTTTATTGTGTTAAGTGTAAACTTTTTATCGATTTAAACATGTAAACAACATTAACTACACGTTTAAATCAAAAAGCGGAAGCAGAATAAAAGAGCACTTACCTTCAGCCATTGCTAGGTGAAAAAGAGCTTACTGTTGCGCTTGCTGCTGCTGTAACCGGACTGTTTGGCTATTCCAAACCTTTACTCGCTTCAAACTCGATGGTGCAGTTGCTTTAGAGAGGAGCAGGTTCAGTGACTCTGAAACAGTGAATACGTTCTGACTTTATAGTGCCTTGCCCATCACAAGGTTTACAGAACGTGTAACACAATTTGAGGGAGCGTTAACCTGAATATGGGATAAGTGGGAATAAGAGGTGGACCAATTCAGCAGATTTTTCCCCTTAAAAATAGCCTTCCACAACAATCAACTTAGACTCAATATTGACACATGTGGAAAAGAAAAAATAGGGAAAAAAATCTAACATTAAACACTAATTAGTTGATGAATATTTGTGATTGGGCTATTGTTTCTAAATGGACCGTGATGGGTTGAACTATTTAGCTAAGTCCAATGATAGGTCTCTGCCCTCAGCCGTTTAGCTATTTAAACGTCATTCCATCAGACGGTTAATTATTCTAAACATCATTGTGAAAACCTAAAGGTAGACGGAATGAGGGTAGTTATCCTTCATCAACCTAATTCAAAGGTACACAATTTCTTTTCCTTCTTTATTATTGATGATATGCTATGATTTGTATCTAGTGATCTATGGCTAAATACTAAAAAATTTATCAGTTGGTACCAGAGCCAACTAGATACATGTTATGGCTACACTTATCTCTTATTTATTAAAGTTAACCCGGAAGCAAATGTTTGCCCTAATTTTAACCTAACCGTAATAGTTAATTTTACTCTAATACCCCTGTTTAATTATTAACCCTATTTTTTCCTTCTCAACAAAATCACACCTAATCTCCTATTTTTTTGAACAAAACAAATATGCCTTATCTCTTATTT
>Ga0228711_1005585_pt1 | contig 19111 bp, 10 predicted proteins | sample MedpolnodulmetaG_2_FD_177996 | JGI IMG/M metagenome (GOLD analysis project Ga0228711, IMG submission 177996) | Root nodule microbial communities from Medicago polymorpha collected in Santa Monica, California, United States - brown nodules | ecosystem: Host-associated > Plants > Roots > Nodule...
ACTCTGAACTACTTCAGACTCTGAACCTGAGGACAGTTATCTAGAACGTAAAAGAAGAAGTTTCCAAAAACACAATTCAACCCCCCCTTCTTGTGGTTTTTCTCACCTTCATACCATACCCTGTAAATAGATGTTCCCTCTCAACCGTAGTCATTAGCACATTTAGACCCTCAGCCGCTAGCAAAAATAGAAAAGGAGATAAGGGATCACCCTGGCGAAGACCCCGATGTAAAGGAAACTCATTCGTCGGACTACCATTCACTAAAACAGACGCCTTTGCCGTACCAACGCATTCCAAAATCCACTTCCGCCACAGCCTTGGAAAATTCATATTTGTCATTACAGAGTCGAGGTAATTAAACTCCACCGAATCGTAAGCTTTTTCGAAATCAACTTTAAACAAAAGAAGCTCTTTTTTCAACCGAGTCGCTTCATCAACTGCTTCGTTAGCAATTAAAATACCATCCAAAATTTGTTTCCCTTTAACGAAAGCCGACTGTGACTCGGAAACCACACTGCCAATCACGGACCTTAATCTGTTTGCTAGAACCTTAGCGAGAATCTTGTACACACTTCCAACCAGAGATATGGGTCGGAAGTCATTCAACCTTTGCGGACTAGTGACCTTTGGTAGAAGAGCAATAAACGTAGAATTTAAACCCTTGGACAGCTTGCCATTCCGATGGAACTCGACCATAAACCGAAGCAAATCATCTTTCAGTAAACTCCAAAATTCCTTGACAAAACCAAAGTTCACACCATCGGGGCCCGGACTCTTATAACTGTCACAATCCCAAACAGCTTGTTTCACTTCCTCAATGCAAAATGGCATAATTAACAACCCGACCTCTATGGAAGATAGCTTTCGAAAATTGAGACCCTCAACACCCGGCCACACTACATCCCTGGAATTAAAGTGGTTGGAGAAATGATTGAAAACAGCAGCACGAATCTCATGAACCCCATCAATAGAACCGCCATCAACAGACAACAGGTGAATATTATTGTTTCACCTACGTTGGGACATGTAGCTGTGAAAAAACTTAGAATTTTCATCCCCCTCCTTCAACCAATTCATTCAAGATTTCTGCCAATTAATGCTATTTTGCAGGCGAGCCATAGAGTGTAACGAAACAGACAAGTCATGAAGTTCGGTAGCCTCCGCTTCCTGAAGATCCACACTGTCAGCTGTAGCATCTAAAACAGACATTCTATCTTTTACATCCCTCATTCTGCCATCTAGGTTCTGAGCATGTTGATAGTGCCACTCCTTTAAACTTGATTTAATCATTTTCAATTTCTGTTGTAACACAAAACCGGCCCACCCTTGACAATTGAAACTTCCCCATTTCTCACGAACAAAGTCTGCATACCCAGGGAGATCCGCCCAACACTTCAGCATCCTCAAAGGCTGAGGACCCCAGTTAATTTCATCGACATGTAACATCACAGGAACATGATCAGAAAGGCCCCGTTGATAGGCCACCTGAATACAGTGGGGCCAAGTGTCACACCACTTACTTGACAACAAAAATCTATCAATGCGGCTCATGGAGACACCATCACCTCTATACCAAGTAAACAAACGCCCACAAATAGGCAAATCAATTAAGAGGCTTTCATGAATGAATGAGTTAAAAACCTCCGCATCTGAGTGTCGGAAAACCGTTGGTCGACCCTTCCTTTCAGCAGCACTGCGCACCGAATTAAAGTGTCCGCAAACACATAAGGATGCATCAATATTATTTTGAACATGTAACAACAGATTTCCCCACAGTAATCTTTTAGCCTCCAAGTCACACGGTGCATAAACATTAAAAATAACAAAGTCTTCACCAGTAAGTAAAACCTTACCCTTAATAGCCAGCACGTGATTGAAACTAACAGAAGACGTCACCTCAATCCGAGACACATCCCACACTGTAGCCAATCCGCCAGAGGCTCCAATGGACGGTTGGTAGGAAAAGTTGTGCACACCGTTGCCCCACAAAGATTTAATCAACTGCTCATTCAGAAGTTCCAATTTCGTTTCTTGTAAACACAACACAAAAGGATTTTTCTCTAGCACCAACCGACGCACCTCCGCCCTCTTCTCTCCACCACCCAACCCCCACACATTATACATAATAATCTTCATAGAAACCTCCCTCCCCTAACCTGCGACTCCCCCGACACCCTCAAGACTCTCCTGCACCACCCTCGAAACTCGCCTCCTTCCCACTTAACTTCTCGACACCCCCTTCTGCTCTCCGCTCTCTCCTCCCACCCTTCACAAGCAAATTGAAACTATTGGAAATGTCTCAGTTGACCTTCACCCCCACTACCTTACCCAACTCCCGAACATCCTCTTTAACCATGTCCGCCTTACCGTGTAAGTGCAGCCAATGTTCCCAGTCATTTGTACCTGATACGGAGCCTGTGGTGTTCGATTTTTCAGAAGAGTTAGATGGTGAAATTTCTGAATGCCTGGAATTAAGTTGCACTGGCCGCGTTTGAATCTTGCGTTTTTGTTTCTTAAGCAGACGCATAATTTGCTTACGGTCCCTAACTTGCATGCGCGCAATTTTCTTCATAAAACCGACTGAATGAAGCGCCATTCCTCCTTTCTTAATGGGTGCGAGCTTACCTGAATTTGCTAAAGGGCTTGACCCTACTTCGACTTACGTTTAACAGCCGTGTCCTCCTTGCTGGACGAAGAAAAGATAACGCCTCCTTCTAAAATTGTTTTATGATTCTCGATCCAATCTAAGCTCCACGGTCCCTGCTTTGTACCGGGTTCCACTATATCATTAGCTGAAGCTGCTGCTTGCGGAACCGGTTGTAAAATAGGTGACAATTGAACCTCAAAAAATTCACTCCCAACGTCCTTGGCACCACTGTTCGGCGCTGCCATATTTTTGTAAGTCACGTCGACATTATGCTCAGTTTTGCCATCAATAGTATTCTCATGTTTGCACCATTCATTTTGTAAATCTGTGACGAGGTCGTCCAACTCCCATGCATCTTGAACCTCATCCAAGCCTTCGAGGTTAAAGTGTTCTGATCTATCCTCCGAAAAAGGCTTTGTCGCTTCGTCCGACGTGAACGCATCCTCACCCAAATTACAACCCCACTCTTCCACTAACTTAAGAGCATATTGTCGCCCATCAATAATAAAATCAGACAACTTGTTCACTATTTCAATTTCTGGTGTAACAACAAGAATGCGAGCAAAATCTAATCGTGCTTTATCCGCCGTACATTCATCGACGTAAAGGAAACGTCCAATACCAGAAACACAAATCCGGAAAAATGTGTCATTCCAAGCATGCACCGGAATTCCGTAAACACGCAACCAAGCACCACGTTCATAACGAATCAAAGAGTCGGACCACTTGTGAAAATTATAGAATAACGTACCAAAAAATTCAGGCGCCCTTGTAAGCACTGTTGAGAAAGCCTCTCCGTCGGTGCAACGAAGAAAGACTCTATCTCCCCCCAACGGAGTAACAATAACAGATGGAAATCCAGCATCTTCGATTCGTTGTTGGAAAGACAATGTCGAATCCGCCGCCTTTATGTGAGCAACCATACCGGAATTCTCCCACGCTCTATCCTCCTTGCAAGATCTAAACACCGGAATGAATTGTGTTGCCGGTGTCACTGCTGGAAGTGTAGATTGCTTCGGTTTTCCAGCTGCACTCATCTCCTCCACCCGCACTTTTCCTTTGCCGCCGCCACTATTCACTACCTCCTGCTCCCGTATCTTACCAGGCCTCCCATCCGGTCTTGAACCACCAACCCGTGCCCCCAAACCTTCCTTCCCCATTCTGATTCGCTTCCTTGTCTTAAGCACCCCGCACGGCACTGCCACAGACCCCACCGTAACCTTCTGAACGTCACCGATCTGAACTGTCTGCAGCTCGCCCTTGAGTGCACCGGTCACCTTCTCACCGTTCCTGGGCACAGCCACCTCACACACCCGTTCAGCCATCGCCACACCCTGCTTGGTACTCGCAGCAGCTATGTCATTGTGTGCAAACCTATCGAACCTCGCCGCCCTTTTTATTCTTGTTCTTCACGTTTACAAACCTGGCGAAACCAAATTCCCGACCACGAGAGTTTCGATGCCGTGCAACGTACAAATCAGAGAGAATCCCACAGACCTCAAATTCTTGACGTAACCGAAATAAGGGTAGATTCTCGGGAAAATTTGTGACGTAGAAGGAAGCTTTGTAACCGTTCTGATTGTCGCCCAACACCAAATCATTGGCGTGCCATTCTGCAGATGCAACACGGCCTCCCACAACTTTGGAGAAACCATCGCCCTTCCTAGCCCTAACCTCCTCCTGTTGCCTATCGAAGGAGAAATCCTTGAAACCGCTATCAGAACCCTGAAACCGAAGCTGCCCATAACCTGTCGTCGTTCCTCGCTGACCGTCTGAACCCCTTGACCTGTCCCTTCCTCGTCGAACCAGTTCTGTCGCTTTCCTCTTCCTAGACCTCACCACAAGCCAATTTCCCCTATCCCCCCTATTTCTGCCACCTTGGCTGGACCCCGTTCCCCCCCGTGATCTCTCTGTGTCGGAGAATAGCACCGACGCGGTTGCCCGTGGCTACTCCAAAGGCTTCCGCCACTCCTACGCTCCAGACCTCTCATCGCTCTGTTATGTAAAAAAATAAAAAAAATAATTTCATTTTAAAAATTATTGAATCAGGATCACCAATAAGTCTGTGTAATTAATTTTCAACAATAATTTATTTTGTAATATTAAAATGAAATAATAATTAAAAAATTATTTTGGTGCATGTGTGAGACAAAAAAAAAAAACTTTAATGAATCAAGAGAAATGACATGCATCAGGGTGTAACTCAGACATCTCAACTAGGTTGATACCCTTAAAAACCCTGAATAGAATGGCCATGGTGACAACCATCACCTTCTCAAAAGAGACTATTTGAAGCCCTGAATGCATGCAAACCATTAATCAACAAATTTGCATTGGTCTAAGAAGAAAAAATCGTGCAACAACTATATGGAGGAGGACGACTACCTCGCTTCTCATTCACACTATTTAAGAAAGTAACTACAGGGTAGAAGTGAAAATAAATATCGAAATAGATGGGTGCAAGTTGATCCTAGTCCCTTTTAAAATGGTGTATATATATGCTCCCCTTATGAATAACAAGTAAATTATGAAATGGTAAAATAAACTTTATCAATTTAAGAAAGAAAGTTGATTTCAGCTAACTATTTTTGAAGGGCAAAAGGAATGCACATACAGCTAACGTTTTTGTACATCTACTTAATCATCATTGACAAAGGGATGTTGCCGCTAAGGTGGAAAAACCAGAAGACATGAAGAAATTTTTTATATTTTTTTTACAAAATGAAGAAAATATTATTCTCTTTTTTTTTTTAGGGAAAAATATATTATTCTCTTGTTTAGTTGTCGAGACTTATACATATTAAAGTTAGAGGTTTTTTTTAATCAATATGTGGATAGAGTTTTTTTATTTGACAAGAATATGTGGATAGAGTTGTTTTCGTATTTATTAGAGGATTCAAATAAGCAGGGTCAAAAGGAGGAGGATTTGGTTGGCTAACATTTTCAAAGATAGTTATGAATTAAAGTGTATTATTGTTGCATTCAAAATATTAAAATGGGAATTGAAAAAACAAATACATAAATTAATAATTGTTCCCCAAAAAAAAATTGTTATTCATTTATAATGCAATTTGATGATAATAAAAAACATTATATGTTGATCTATAGACTTCATATTTTTAAATCTCGTCTCGGTAATTGATTTGATGGGGTGTGAGTCACTGAATCAACGATCGAACTGGTAGATCACTAGTTGAACCACATGATTGAATTGAATGACTCAAGTATAAATCATTTCTTGGATTAATTTTGAATAGATATTTACCAGATTCAATCAAATTGAACCTCGATCACTCTAAAATATAAGATAATGACACCTATAAAATCAAAAGAAATTATGGCAACAAATCACTTTATTGAATTAATACAAATCAATCCCTTAATCATAACAATAACAATATTAAACAAAAATAATAGAATCCCATAAATACACGGTATTACATGTGCGCAGCAATATTTAAATGCCCCTTTTTCTTACACTCTTTTAAATGTTTTTTTAGGATTTAGATGCTATTTATTTTGTTTAGTCAAGATTTAAATGGTCTTCTTATTACCGTATATATGCACAACTAATACAACATCCGATTATTATTATTATAATCAAAAATCAACATTTTAGATTTATTTATTAAATAATATATGTGGTCTATAATAAAGATCATATACATTATTAATTAAATGAATAATGATCAGAGGATGTACTACAATTGTTTGCAACAAATACTACCAAAATAACTATTGAAACAATCAAAGTCAATATAAAACAATAATGACAACAAATAAATCAAAACATGAATTCAAAGTAAGAAGAATATGCAAAGAAGAAAACCGAAAGAAGAAATAAAAATGTCGTTTTTCTGATGTAGCAAAAAATTAAAAAAATTGTTAGACCGGTCCGATTCGAAAACCGGTCAGATGTTCGGTTTTTACTGCGGTTTTCACCAGTTCTTATTGGACCAATTATATGGCCGATCTGATTGCTTGCTCGACCCGGTATATCCACCGGTTCCCGGTCAAACCACTCTGATTGGTCTAATCGAGCTGAGTTTTAAAACTATGATTGACTTTAATTTTAATATATTACATTATAAAAAGTTTAATTAGCAACAAAAATTAGAAGACGAAAAATTGACAGACAAAATTATTGACAAATTTCAGTTTTTCTATTTCTAACTTTGATAGCTAATATGTATTCTAGTTATCTAGTAGTAGTACATAATAGAGAATATCACTTCAAGAGCTTGCATTGCATCCATGAATAATATGGATTTCTCATTCACACTATTTCTTCTAGTATTGGCCTTTTCATTCCAATCTTCATCTTCTTTCTTATCATCATTGAGAAAGGGTTCATCCATCTCAGTAGAAAATCCACAAGACAAAATCATCTCACAAAATGGCATGTTCTCTGCTGGTTTTACTTCCATTGGTGAAAACTCATATTCCTTTGCCATATGGTTCACAGAACCAACTTCCCTTGACCTCCACAAGACCATCATTTGGATGGCGAATCGCGACCAACCCGTTAACGGAAAACGAACCAAACTTTCCCTTTTAAACTCAGGAAACATTGTATTGCTTGATGTTTCATTAAACAATGTTTGGTCTTCAAACACTGCATCATTGAAACCATTAGAGTTGCATCTCAAAAATGATGGAAATCTTGTGTTGCGTGAGCTTCAAGGAATCAACATTTTGTGGCAGAGTTTTGATTCTCCAACAGATACTCTCCTTCCAGGTCAACCTCTTACAAGATATACAAAGCTTGTATCTTCAATAAGTGAGAGTAATCATTCTTCTGGCTTCTATATGTTCTTCTTTGATGATGAAAACATTCTCGGTCTTCATTACGACGGTCGCGATGTTTCTAGCTCCTATTGGCCAAGTCCTTGGCTGCTAAGTTGGGATGTTGGCAGATCTAATTTCAATAGTAGCAGAAATGCAGTGTTGGACTCTTTTGGTAGTTTCCATTCATCAGATAATTTCACTTTTTCAACTTCTGATTATGGAACAGTTCTGCAAAGAATGATGAAATTGGATTCTGATGGTGTTGTGAGAGTGTATAGCAGAACTAATGTGTCACAGAATTGGTATGTTTCATGGCAAGCCTTTACTGGTACTTGTTTAGTTCATGGAATTTGTGGAGCTAATAGTACATGTAGTTATAGTCCAAAGATTGGAAGAAAATGCTCTTGTATTCCAGGGTATAGAATGAAAAATCCTAATGATTGGTCTTATGGTTGTGAACCTATGTTTGATTTCACTTGCAATAAAAGTGAGTCGACCTTTTTGGAGATAAAAAATGTTGAGTTTTATGGCTATGACTTTCATTATATTGAAATTTGTAACTATAGTACTTGTTTGGATTTATGCATACAAGATTGTAATTGCAAAGCATTTCAACACTCATATTGGGATAAAAAAGGCTTGTATAGGTGTTTTACAAAAACACAATTGCAAAATGGAAGGTTTTATCCGAGCTTTAAAGGATCAACGTACTTGAGATTGCCTAAAGGTAGTAACTTCTCTAAAAGAGAATCTTCCGATCCAAGTGACGATGTTTGTTCAGAAAAACTTCATAGAGTTTATGTCAAAGAAAGCGAAAACCATTTCGTGAAGTTCTTTCTATGGTTTGCCACCGCGATTGGAGCTTTAGAAACCATCTTCATTTTCTCCGTTTGGTGTTCCCTATTTAGGTCACGCCAAAAGACTTATGCAGACCAACACGGCTACCATCTAGCGGAATTAGGGTTTAGAAAATACAGTTACTTAGAGCTAAAGAAAGCAACAAAGGGGTTCAGCCAAGAGATTGGAAGAGGTGGAGGAGGTGTTGTATACAAAGGCATATTATCTGATGGAAGACATGCTGCAATAAAGAGACTTTACAATGCACAACAAGGAGAAGGTGAATTTCTAGCCGAAGTAGGAATCATTGGAAGGCTTAATCACATGAATTTGATCGAAATGTGGGGATATTGTGCCGAGGGAAAATATAGACTATTGGTTTATGAGTACATGGAAAATGGTTCTTTAGCCGAAAATTTGTCGGCTAATAAACTTGATTGGAGTAAAAGGTACAAAATTGCTTTATCAATAGCAAGAGTTTTAGCATATCTACATGAAGAATGTTTGGAGTGGATTTTACATTGTGATATAAAGCCGCAAAATATACTTCTTGATTCTAACTTCGAACCCAAGTTAGCCGATTTTGGATTGTCTAAGCTACAAAACAGAAACAATCTCAACAATTCAAGTGTATCTATGATTAGAGGAACAAGAGGGTATATGGCACCTGAATGGATTTTCAATTTGCCAATAACATCTAAGGTGGATGTTTATAGTTATGGAATTGTTGTATTGGAAATGATAACTGGAAAAAGTCCAAGTGCAGGTTTCAAGATTGTTAATGGAGAAGAGGAAAGTGATGGAAGGTTGGTTACATGGGTGAGAGAAAAAAGAGGCAGTAACATTTCTAGGTTGGAGGAAATTGTTGACCCTCAAATTGGATTAGATTATGATAAAAGTAAAATGGAGATTATGGCTAAAGTTGCTTTGGATTGTGTTGTGGATGAAAGAGATTCAAGGCCTACCATGAGTAGAGTAGTTGAGATGCTTCAATATCATGGAAGTGATATTTAGTGATGTATGCTACAAATACAGTACCTTCCTATTATGTTTTAATGTCATTCTTAAATTTCCATAGCTAGAGATATGTGAAGAATAATGTAAATTTTATTATTATTATTATTATTATATGTGAATGTATTTACTTTTCAAAGAAAATATATGTGTTGTGAATGAAAAAGAGGTAATGATGGTTAAAAGACTTGAACATCTTATACTATGAGAAAAACGACTTAGGATCCTTTTATTTCTAAAAAAATGAAGGACTCTTTTTTTCTAAATATACACAAAATATAGATATATTATTCACACCATGTAGTTGGAAATATAAAATTGATGAACCTCTCATGTCGTAAATATTTGAAAATAACTTGACTTTGCTCTTGCAGCACCATAAATATTCGAAAATTATTTCATATTGCTAAGTTGAGAAAATCATTGGCTATTGTTGAGCCAATGATAATGAGAAAAATATGATTTTGGTTTTTGCATATATTCAATTTTTTGCTTTTGTGCTGGCTACTTTTTTAATTCTTGTTTTTTTTCTTAATGCAAATATTAGTAACTAGTTGTTATATTATTTTATTTTATTTGTTCGAGTTTGAATTAATGACTTTTAACTTCTTATCTCTTTGTTCAGCCCAGATGAATTACTTAAATGGGATGAGACAAAAATGGGATGAGAGCATTTGGAAGACTTAGAATGAGAGCGTTCGCAATACTCTTCTCACTTTTTTGGTAGGCAGACAAAAACGGAATGACAATAATCATTTAAAAACTCTCACACACAAGTGAGGAATCCCAAATTCAGAACTCGAATCATGGTGACCGACCTAACTTTTTTGGTACCACAACAGTTTTTTGGTTAAATTCATAACCGCAATAATGTTGTTATGTGGTGTTAAAAAGAACACAGGAAAAAAGTAAATCACAAAATTGGTCCCTGACTATGCGAGTCGTTATCAAATAAGTTCTTAACTTTATGAATGTTTTAAAAAGGTCTCTGACTATCGTAAAAAACTTATGATCTCTGACTCTTTTAAGTTTTAGTTATATTAATTCTTCAAAAAATATGTTAAAAATTAAATTGATAGTAAATGAATAAACTTAGGGGTCAAAGTGACATTAAATTGTTAAAATATAGAGACTGAATTGATAGCAAATGGTTAAATATAGAGATTAATTTGAGACTTTAATAGAGTCGGGATGTTTTGTTCTCGTGAGCTTAGCTCAGTTGAACATTGCATAATATATGTAGGAGTCGGGGTTCGAACCTCAAACACCTCATTTCTTCATATTTAAAATGTATGAGTTTTGGCCACCAAACTTTTTGAAAAAAAAGAGTCAGGATCTTGTTAAATTATTCATAAAATAAGAGATTTATTTAGAAGTGATCCATAAGGTCGGAGACTAATTTGGTTTATGAAAACAACGATAAAATTTGTCCCCTGAATCTTTTAGTATTAACAACGTTTCTTCATTGTGACGTCAGCAAATTATTATCCCAAACAATTTTCTTCTTCAACAAAAGTGGCGTGGAATTTTTAGATGAAATAGAGACGTGGGCTAAACGAAGATTAGGATTTGCATAAATGGGAAAACGAGGGTTAAGTGAAATTAAGAAATAGAGTAGTATAATCTAACATCATTTGTCAAAAAAAAAGTATAATCTAACCTCAAAAAGTTGACATTATACCACTTGTAATGTTTGATTTTGTAGAGCACTTATGATGTGGTATATGTTGAAATATTATATTATTTAATTATATTCTAATGTTTGTTTTATTTCTTTTCTAATTTGTTTTTACTAAACCTTATTTTAGTAGGGTTATAAGATGAACCTCTATTTTATTTGTTGAATATATTTAATTTAAGATTTTCTATTTAGTTATTTTATGTGTTTTTTTTAATTTTATTATTTAAAGGTCTTAATGCTTTCACCCGAATTAGGACATACATGAGATAAGGTAAATAATCATTCGAATTGGACATGGCAACAAAACCCACCCCCGCAAGACACGGCCGCCCCCGCTCCGAATTTAACGGGGAAAAGGCGATTTAACTGGGAGTGGGTGTGGGGAAATTTGAATTTTTAGTACGGAGGCAGGGCCAGATGCGGGGGATGCTTACACCCACCCCTGCCCCGCACCCGCTTTTTGAAATTTACTTTATTAAATTTTATAATCTTATTTCCAGAAGCACCAACCTATTTTAATATATTATTACTCTTTAGAAACATATTTATTATAATTATTTTGCTTTTTTGAAATAAGTTTATTGGATATTTAATTATTAATATAATTATTGTTTTTTGTTGCTATGAAAAAATATGCATTTTTTAGATATTTTATAAAAAATAAAGTTTTCGCGGGTGGGGTTGCGGGCAGGGTCGGGAGCCCGTCCCCATTGGGGGCGGGGTTGGGTGTTCAATTTTTACCCCATATATGGTTTGGTGACGGGGCGGGTGCATGGAAGCGGGGACGGTGATGCTTAAACTCACACCCGATCAGCCCCGTTGCCATGTCTAATTCGAATTAGGGAGGTGACATACCTAAGATAACATTGAATACTTACTTGAATTAGGAATTATCTAAAATAACGGTGGAAAACCGCCCGAATTGGGGAAATTGTTATAACAATGGTGAACGAACGTCGAATTAAGCCGAAATCCTAATATGAATGTTGCATAGTAATTTTACTACTTCGTTCTTGATAAGGTAAACGAGATAGGGTTCTCCGTTTGTAGAACTACCAAGAGAAAAGAGTATTTTGGTGTACTTCTAAGACTCATAGATGAGGGACTCTTTAGAATAAATTTAGGAACTCTAATTTAAGAATATGCTTCAATTACCCCTCAGAGAGTGGGACCCCACCTAATACTTCATACGATTGTGCACAGTGCCTCTGCGATTGACCACTGACTTTAACGCGCGTATAACCTTAGTTGAATTTGGTGCAACTAAACAACTGAGAGGATAAAACTTCACGAACTCATCACTTAAATGCGTATCATTTAACCAATTCCTTAATAACTTGATTGTTACCTAATTCCAACAAATAGAAAGAGGGGATTCGAAGAATCATATCCACCGCTAACATTCTGCAATCAAAAACAGGTTACTCATAAACTCTCGCTCTAAGCAAACAAATCAAATTACACAAACTTCCCCTGTTATTTTATTTTATTGTTTTATTTATTTATTTTCTGTTTTAAATAAGTAACGTGAATTACCTAGTTGAGACGACAATCGTTATGGATATAATATTCTACTTATCACTTTATTATTTGGTAACGACTCGGTACACTTGCATAAATTGTTCATCAATGTCAATTTTTATAAATGAAATTTATTTTTATAATTATCTAAAATTATATATTTATAGGGAAATGCTAACAAGTGTCTCAAGTCAAATGAAGAAACTTTTTCTTGGAAATCGTATGGTCTACCCTTTGAAACTTCAAAAAGGTACTTTATTTACGTAAAATTTATAAATTACTCCCTCCGTTTCACAATACTTGTCCATTTTGTTGAATAATTTTGTTTCACTTTACTTGTCACTTTCAAGTTTCAATGCAACATTTATTATTGGTTTATCAATAATACCCTTACCTATTTATTGTAGAGAGAGAAATAATAGAATGAAATAATAAATGAGTAAGGGTATTATAGGAAAAACACAAAGAATTTCATCAAAAATGACAACATTTATTTGATTCCTTGGTATATGTAATTTCTTTAAAATGGACTAGCATTGTGAAACGGATGGAGTATTTCTCTTTTCAATCCTTAACAAGTACTCTTAAGAAATATTTATAAAGTACTACCTCTGATCTTATTTATATGAGAAAATTTAGTCAACAAAAGCAGATGCATCTGGTTCAAAATTCAGTCCAGAGATATGTACACAAGGAGCATTTTTTTTTCTTTTTTAAGGGATGCAACTTACAAGTAAAATATTTAATTCATAATAAATAGATGCAAGTAGCATTTTTTTTTCTTTTTTAAGGGATACAACTTACAAGTAAAATATTTAATTCATAATAAATAGATGCAAGTAGAATATTTAATTCTATCAACTGTCCTTTGGGCCACTCTTCTCTCAACTGTTCTCATGATGCAGGTAGGGGCAAGAATTAAGTAGGCTAATAAATTCTATGTCAGCTATAGAAGAATGGTTGTGAGGGAATTTTGGTACCTCTCTCAAAAATGTCATTTTTATTTTTTAGTGTAGTATTAACTATAATAATTGTAATAAAGTACTACCATAAAAAAATGACATTTTTTTAGATATGCCGGCACTTCAAAACACCATATACGATGTTTTGAAATTTTAGTAATGGTGGCAATTTAAAACAGCACACGTTAAATGCACATCATCCATATATACCTTCATATATCTCATATCAAGTGTTTTATTTGAGTTTTCTCTGTATCGTTCCAATTTTATCGGATGTCCCCGAAGAGATATTTCATTTGAGTTTTATACAGTTATTCATAAAATAATTAATAATGTTGATTTTAATGGTAAAATGTGTATCATTTATTTAAACACTTTTATTAATTATAGTTAGTGAAATAATTATAAATAATTAAAATACAATAAATAAGAATATGTTAATAGAAAATAATAATAAATGTTGTATTGGGGGACCGAACCAAAACCCAACTAAAAAGCAAAACTAGAAAATTAAAAAATATGACACCTAATTTGAGATGAGTAGTAAAATGTAAAGAAAAAACAACAAAAAAAGAATGTTGGGGGACTCAACCAAAACCCAACTAAAAACCAAAACTAAGAAAAACAATAAGTTGACATTCCAAACTTATTTTAAAAAGTCAAACCTAATAAAAGTAGTTTAAAAAGTCAAACCTAATAAAAGTAGTGTATATATATAGACCATCGTTGATCATCACTTTCAACCTAGTATCTCTCCGTGATAAATTATATGTCGTTTCAGTCACTTCATTCATATGTATTAACAAATTTAATTAATTTTGTATGAAAAAAGATATATTATGAGTTATTTTACAAAATTATCCTTAATAAATTGTACGTATGGATAGAGAAATTAAAGAACTAAAAGAAAAGTGTGTAATAAATAGTTAAGGGTATAATTGGAAAAGTAACATTAATGTTTCATTGATATTGTAAAGCGACTTATGATTTCGGACAAAAATTTTCCCGACTTATAATATGAGACGGATGGAGTAATATTTTTCCTTAGCAATTTATAATTATAATGAAAACCAATCAATAGTTAACATGGTTATTTTGAAAAATTGTTACTCTCTTTTCCTCATTAATAACTTCTTTCTTAATTTGTGCGAAATGACTCGTATTTTTGTGGAACCAAGGAAATACTTATACTTTCCTTGATTAAACTAGAGTACTATAAAAAAAGAGGATGGTTGACGGTACATTTCTATCAAACATTTTTAATATAGTTTCTCTTATAAAAATTGCATCCATGAATAATATGGGTTTGTCATTCACACTATTTATTTTAGTATTGGCCTTTTTATTTCAATGTTCATCTTCTTCTTCATCATTGACAAAGGGTTCCTCCCTCTCAGTGGAAAATCCAGAAGACAACATCATCTCACAAAATGGCATGTTCTCTGCTGGCTTTACTGCTATTGGTGACAATGCATATTCCTTTGCCATATGGTACATAGAACCAAATTCCCTCAACCTCAACAACGCCATTATTTGGATGGCAAATCGTGACCAACCCGTGAATGGAAAACGATCCAAACTTACCCTTTTAAACACTGGAAATATTGTATTGTTTGATGTTTCTTTAAACAATGTTTGGTCTTCAAACACTGCATCATTGGAACCATTAGAGTTGCATCTCAAAGATGATGGAAACCTTGTGTTGCGTGAGCTTCAAGGAATCACAATTTTGTGGCAAAGTTTTGACTCTCCAACAGATACTCTCCTTCCAGGTCAACCTCTTACAAGATATACAAAGCTTGTATCTTCAAGAAGTGAGAGTAATCATTCTACTGGCTTCTACAAGTTCTACTTTGATGATGCAAATGTTCTTGGTCTTCATTATGATGGCCCTGATATTTCTAGCTCATATTGGCCAAAACCTTGGCTGCTAATTTCGCAAGTTGGCAGGGCTAATTTTAATGGTAGCAGAATTGCATTGTTGGACTCTTTTGGTAGTTTCCTTTCATCAGATAATTTGACTTTTATAACTTCTGATTATGGAACAGTTTTACAAAGAAGAATGAAAATGGATTCTGATGGTAATTTAAGGGTGTATAGTAGAATTAATGTGTCACAAAATTGGTATGTTTCATGGCAAGCCATTTATGGTGCTTGCATAGCTCATGGGATTTGTGGAGATAATAGCACATGTAGTTATAATCCTAAGCATGGAAGAAAATGTTCTTGTATTCCAGGATATAGAGTGAAGAACCATAGTGATTGGTCTTATGGTTGTGAGCCTATGTTTGATTTTACTTGCAATAGAAGTGAGTCTACCTTTTTTGAGATGGTAAATGTTGAGTTTTATGGCTATGACATTCATTATGTTCCTATGAGTAACTATAGTTCTTGTGAGAAATTGTGCTTAGAAGATTGTAATTGTAAAGGATTTCAGTACGGTTTTGGGGTATTAAAAGGCTTTTATAAGTGTTATACAAAAACACAATTGCGAAATGGAAGGCATTCACCATTCTTTGTAGGATCAACCTACTTGAGGTTACCTAAAGGTAATACCTTCTCTAAAGAAGAATCTTCCACTCCAAGTAACCATGTTTGTCTTGTGAAAATTCAAAGAGATTTTGTTAGAGCAAGTGAGAACCATTTTGTGAAATTTTTTCTATGGTTTGCCGCTGCAATCGGAGCTTTTGAAGCGGTCTGCATTTTCATCGTTTGGTGTTCCTTATTCAGAAACCGAAAGACAAATGCAGACCAACACGGATACCACCAGCTCGCAGCAATAGGGTTTAGAAAATACAGTTACTTGGAGCTAAAGAAAGCAACAAAAGGGTTCAGTCAAGAGATTGGAAGAGGTGGAGGAGGTATTGTGTACAGAGGCCTATTATCTGATCAAAGACATGCTGCAATAAAAAGACTTTACAATGCTCAACAAGGAGAAGGTGAATTTCTAGCTGAAGTGGGAATCATTGGAAAGCTTAATCACATGAATTTGATTGACATGTGGGGATATTGTGCTGAGGGAAAATATAGACTATTGGTTTATGAGTACATGGAAAATGGTTCTTTAGCCGAAAACTTGTCGGCTAATAAACTTGATTGGAGTAAAAGGTACAAAATTGCTTTAGCAATAGCAAGAGTTTTAGCATATCTACATGAAGAATGTTTGGAGTGGATTTTGCATTGTGATATAAAGCCACAAAACATACTTCTTGATTCTAACTTCCAGCCCAAGTTAGCTGATTTTGGATTGTCTAAGCTGCAAAACAGGAACAACCTTAATAATTCATGCATCTCAATGATTAGAGGAACAAGAGGGTATATGGCCCCTGAATGGATTTTCAATTTGCCAATAACATCTAAGGTGGATGTTTATAGTTATGGAATTGTTGTGTTGGAAATGATAACAGGAAAAAGTCCAACCACAGGTTTCAAAATTGTAAATGGAGAAGAGGAAAGTGATGGGAGGTTGGTTACATGGGTGAGAGAAAAAAGAGGCAGTAACATTTCTTGGTTGGAGGAAATTGTTGACCCTCAAATTGCATTAAATTATGATAGAAGTAAATTGGAGATTTTGGCTAAAGTTGCTTTGGATTGTGTTGTGGATGAAAGAGATTCAAGGCCTACCATGAGTAAAGTAGTTGAGATGCTTCAATACCATGGAAGTGATGTTTAGTGATGTATGATACCTTCACATTATTTTTCAATGTCATTCTCAAACTTTTATAGCTAGAGATATGTGAAGAATGTATATATTATGCATTTTTTATTATATGTAAAGAATATATTATGCATATTATCACAAGTCTTTAAATATTTTGTTTTTCCGATTTGCATGATTTCTTCGTAAAATACCCTATAATTGCTATGTTTCGGGAAACATATAATTACATGACTCATATAAAAAAACATTACAAAATGTCCCAAAATCATAGACAATTGCTCTAATACTCCTCTACTCTTGAAGAAAACTAAGTGAAAATAACTGAAAAACATGTGAAGAATAATGTGTGATGACATGTCATCAAAACACACGTTTAGGTCATCTTTTATTTGATGTGGGTCTCTTTAACACAATATCTCACGCCTAACACTATTGAGCTTGGTGCGTGGATGGTGAGTGTCCCGATAGCAGAAACTTGATAATAGATGGCCCAATAGATCTTGAAAGAGACTCCTATTTTGAGTAGATGGAAGTATTAGGGATTCCGATTCCTAATTTGTAGAGGAAGCTTCTAGTAACTTATTCCTTAACCTTTGCTTATGCTATTTAGGGTTGGCTTCATGTTTCCATTGGTTTGTTGTACTAATATTTATTCTTTCTTGTCTAGTTTTGCTTTTCGTCATATCAGATGGAGTGATTAGTAACAAATTGTTTTGATGTAAGTGGTTTTAACGTGTTTTTGTTGTAATTAATAGTTTATTTATTTATTTTGGAGAAGTTACTTAAAATAGCTTCTCATTTGAAGTAATTTTTTTATATTCATTTGTAATATGCATTTCTTTCTCTTCTATTAAAAATTGATTTTCTCAAAAGCTAACCAAAATGGTTATTTAAGTTCAACCTAAAGTACTTAGATGAGATAATAAAATATCTCTTTCAGCTTAGCCTAAAATCATGAGTTTAAATTTAGCTTAGTGAATGCAACAATGTTAATTCTCTTGAGGAAATTTTTTGTCATTCATTACGCTCACATCCAACTTGAGAAGTTAGTCTTTGCAGTTGTGGGCGGAGATACCTTGTTAAAAAAAAGGCTATTTTATATTCAACATAAAAAAAAAAAATTCATTTAGGGTGTGTTTGGATCTGAGAAGAAATAGAGAAGAGAGAAATAAGGAAGAGAGAGTATAGTAAGAGAGAAAGATAAGAAAAATAGAGTAGATTTGAGGTATTGTTTGGTTTGAGAGAAAGAGAAGAGAGATAGAAAAGAGAGAAGTGTTTTTTTTTTAGGGAGAAAAGAGAGAAGTGTTGATGATTATTGAAAGTACTAAAATATCCTTTTATTATAAACACATCAAGCTCACTTTTTTTTGATATATATAGTTTAAACCCATCAATTTCAAGTAATTATTTGATTTGAAAATTTAAAATATAGTCAAATTAATTAAATTATTCAAACTGCATTAGGTAATTTATTTCATTTAAAAAAATAAAAAATAATGAACTTATTAAAAGCTAAATTAACATATGAACTACCAAAAACAAAATTCGGTAGAGAACAAATTTTTTATGAGTAAATAGGCAATTACCCCCCTGAAATTGTAAGTTTCGTCAATTACCCCCCTGAAATTAACAAAACTTCAATTACCCCCCTGAAATTGCACAACGTTAATCAATTTACTCCCTCCATCAAATTTTTCTGTTAGTGAACATAACGTTTTGCAAATACTCCCCTGAAGTTTTGGACTTATGTGCAAAATGCCCCCTGAACTTGAAAAAAAAAATTTGTGTAATGAGAACTATTGCTATTCTTTTTTATTTATTTATTTGGGGGAAATAGGATAGAAAGGTAACATGGTGATTGAAGTAGCAATAAACGTCACAAGAAAGGGGGGGTTTGAATTGTGACCCTTTTAAAAATTATTCCTGCAACTTAAATAAGTAATATATGCTCAAGAAAATATTTGGTTAGTGGTAATAAAATATTATAATATTAGGACCA
>Ga0228711_1005586_pt1 | contig 19110 bp, 18 predicted proteins | sample MedpolnodulmetaG_2_FD_177996 | JGI IMG/M metagenome (GOLD analysis project Ga0228711, IMG submission 177996) | Root nodule microbial communities from Medicago polymorpha collected in Santa Monica, California, United States - brown nodules | ecosystem: Host-associated > Plants > Roots > Nodule...
GCGGAGGACCCGAAGTGGCCGTTCAGCAGACGCGGCTGCTTTACGCCGGCGAGAACCGGATGACGGCCATGCGGCTTGCAACACTCGATCTTCCCGAAGGAAATGCGATGCGCGCACCGGGCGAAGCGCCGGGCATGATGGCGCTGGAGATCGCGATCGACGAGATGGCCGAAAAGCTCGGTCTCGATCCAGTCGAATTCCGTATCATCAACGACACTCAGGTCGACCCGGAGAATCCAGAAAGACCTTTCTCGCACCGCAATCTCATCGGTTGCCTGCGCACCGGAGCGGAGCGCTTTGGCTGGCGGGAACGGAGCAAGAAGCCTGGGGCTCGGCGGGAAGGAGACTGGCTGGTGGGTATGGGCGTGGCGGCGGCGTTCCGCAACAATCTCGTGCTGCCCTCGGCAGCCCGCGTCCGGCTCGACCGCGAAGGCATTCTAACGGTCGAAACCGACATGACCGATATCGGCACGGGCAGTTACACGATCATCGCCCAGACTGCTGCCGAGATGCTCGGCGTTCGGATCGAAAAGGTCGCCGTCAGCCTGGGAGACTCGCGCTTTCCGGTCTCTTCCGGATCGGGCGGGCAGTTCGGAGGAAACTGCTCCACGGCTGGCGTATACGCGGCTTGCGTCAAGCTGCGGGAAGCCGTGGCACAGAAGCTCGGCTTCAACAGTACCGACGACCTCATCTTTTCAGAGGGTGAAGTCCGATCGGGAGATCGCCGCATGCCGCTCGCGCAGGCCGTAGCCGACGAGGCGCTCGTGGCGGAGGACCGGATCGAGTTCGGCGATCTCACCAAAACCCATCAGCAGTCCACCTTCGGCGCGCATTTTGTCGAGGTCGGCGTGGACGTAGCGACAGGAGAGACCCGGATCCGGCGGATGCTGGCAGTCTGCGCCGCCGGCCGGATCCTCAATCCAATTACTGCGCGCAGTCAGGTGATCGGCGCGATGACGATGGGCGTTGGCGGTGCCTTGTCGGAGGAGCTGGTCGTCGATAAGGAGCGCGGCTTCTTCGTCAACCACGACCTTGCCGCTTACGAAGTGCCAGTCCACGCCGATATACCGCACCAGGACGTTGTCTTCCTCGACGAGACCGATCCGATGTCCTCGCCGATGAAGGCGAAGGGCGTCGCGGAGCTCGGCATCTGCGGTGTCGCCGCAGCTGTAGCGAACGCCATCTATAACGCGACCGCCATAAGGGTGAGAAATTATCCAATCACGCTCGACAAGCTGATCAAAGAGCTTCCGGAAATCAGTTAGTGCGATTCCAAGAAAGTGCGCAGCGGCTTTCCGTCCGGTATCGCGTACAAGCAAAAGGTTAGAGTAATTTCGCGATTCAGAGAAATGCGGAATTGCTCTAAGAAGGCGGTGGAGCTTCGGATAGAACAGACAGCGACTGAACGATAAGGAAATGAATGGGAGCGGGACGAGAGCCGGAAGACGATGAGGGAAGCGGAGCAGTCATTGTCCCCTCCCCTGGTGGACGCGTGCGCAAAATCATTCATATCGACATGGATGCGTTTTATGCCTCTGTCGAGCAGCGCGACAATCCCGAGCTTCGGGGCAAACCGGTCGCGGTCGGCTATCCGGCAGCGCGCGGCGTGGTCGCGGCCGCCAGCTACGAGGCCCGCAAGTTCGGCGTCCATTCGGCCATGCCTTCGGTTACGGCGAAGCGCAAATGTCCCGATTTGATTTTCGTGCCCCACCGCTTCGAGGTCTACCGCGCCGTCTCTCGGCAGATTCATGCGATCTTTGCTGAATATACGCCGTTGATCGAGCCCTTGTCGCTCGACGAGGCCTATCTCGACGTCACCGAGAACCGGAAAGGCATGGAACTCGCAACCGAGATCGCCGAAGAGATCCGCGCAAGGATCAGGGCCGAAACGGGCCTTACCGCATCCGCCGGCGTCTCTTACAACAAATTCCTCGCGAAAATAGCGTCGGACCAGCGCAAGCCCGATGGGCTGTTCGTCATCACGCCAAAGCACGGCCCTGAGTTCGTCCGGATGCTTCCCGTCAAGAAGTTTCATGGCGTCGGACCGGCGACGGCGGAGAAGATGAAGAGGCTTGGGATTGAAACAGGGGCCGATCTCAAGGATCGTGATCTCGCTTTCCTGCAGCAGCATTTCGGCAAGTCAGGGCCCTATTTCTACTGGATCGCCCGCGGTATCGACGAGCGGGAAGTGAAACCGGACCGCATCCGGAAATCGGTCGGGGCCGAGGACACGTTTCGGGAGGATGTCCACGATCTCGAGATGGCCCGCGAAGGCCTCAGGCCTCTGTTCGACAAGGTCTGGCACTATTGCGAGGCCGGCGGCATCCGCGGCAAGACCGTGACGCTGAAAGTGAAGTGGTCAGACTTCACGCAGATCACCAGGAGCAAGACCCTCCCCGCGCCGGTGGCGAGCGCGGCAGAAATGGCGCAGATCGTGGATTTGCTGCTCTCACCGATCTTTCCCGTCGCTAAAGGCATCAGATTGCTTGGGGTGACGCTCTCATCCCTCGAGACGGCCGACCATGGGAGTGCACCGCAGCTCGCACTGGCGCTTTAGCGGAGAACCACGGACACTTTCCTAATCCGCGCCAAGGCAGATTGCTCGACAAGATACGAAAAAGCCCGCCGCGGGAGGAGGTGCGGCAGGCTTTCCGAAAGAACCGATCAGCAGCCCGGGAGGAGGAGTGGCGCTGATCTCGTGAGCGAAGAACCCGGGAGGAGGAAGGTCGCCCACATATCGAAGCTCTGCGGGAGGAGGTGCATCGCTTCGATGAGTTGACTATACATTATTCCGGTCTGGATCGTAGCGCTGAATTCGCAACCCAGCCATGCGCCATGGGCGAAGCGGAGTTCGGGTGCAGGATCTTCGGCAATCCCGATCAGCCATAAATCTGAACGTCCAACGCGGCCACAAAGTAAAATTCAAATTATACCAAGCGCAGTGAAACCCGCCTGCGCTTGCCAACGAATATCTACAGCTGAGCCTGCGAAAAAACTGGAGCTAGATCTCACATGCGTTACCGTATTTCTCGAATGCACCCGGATAAGTCTTCGTTTCGCCTCATTTAGGGCGCATATCTTAATATCACTCGCTGCAAAGGCTTGACACCAAGCCGCTGCCCTCAACTCTCCGGTGATCAATATACTCCTCGTGCAAAGCTCTCTCTGCTGCATGGGGTACGGAGAGTACCTAGCTACATTCTCGTAGAGCAGTGATGCTATCGGCTCCGCGGGCGCTGACCGCATATTGCCAGACACGCTTCCAATACAGGCGAACGGGCCGGTTCGGTGTGCCGTTCAGAATCCTGACTAACTCACGGGAAGAAGCCAAAGTCATGAAGTCTTATGTTGAAACCTTCGGATATCAGTTCAACGCAATCGATTTTGCGATCAAGTCAACGCCAGCACTCTGCATCGGAATGATCGTGTTTCTGACCCTTTACGACGTGTTTTGATTAAGCACCGGGGCAAAGACAGCTCGCGCCTGCCTGGAAGACGCATGTTCCACAGAGAGCCATAGGCACTGCAACGAAAAACTGTCACGCGACGAGCAGTTGAGACGCTTGCGAGCATTCACGACTGGCCGCCGGGCACTCGTGTGTTTGCCCGGTCATTGCTTGGACTACGCCTGAACTAGCTAGGACGGTCCGTGAACATGGTGGAGCGCCATTCAGCCAATTCCTTCTTCCTGGCCGCAATGGCGTGGTATAATATCAGCTCGTTACAACGTCTCTAAGATTGTTACCAGGTTCAACAACCGATGCAGGAACCGCTGCATCGGTTGCTCGTTCTCACTTTGTCTGAAGTGGAGTGCGTTCGAATGAATGGACGAAGTTGTCAAGAACCGGAATACCATGCTTCAGCGGGACTACCGGTTAGCATATTGCTGCTATCGGTCCTCGCGATATCAGGCTACCTGCTGGTCGGTGGCTCGTCTAGCCATGTCGAGCAAGAGGGATCCAAAGTCTATCTGCCCGTCGCGCAAACACAGGGCCGGTGAGGAAAGATTAGCCTCATAGACCCGGCCACAGCTTACCCGAACAAGCGAAAGCGGCCGCTACCCGCGAGGGCGAGCATCGATTGCTCCCGCGAGGCTCACCCAAGAATTGCCGCCAAGGCGAGCACCGTCACTCCGGATCTTCGGGAACAACGCGGCCTTGTAGAGAGTTATTTGGAAATAAATACGGAAACTGTTTATGCGTCTCGTGGTAATATTCATAGTCGTCTCAGTTATAAGCATACTTGCCTTCAAATATGCCGACAATGCGTTGTGGAACGCACCTATTGCTGCAACAGCTGAAGAACTGTCCGAAGGGTAGCAGGTCGTGGCTGCGCAACAGCAACTTTGGATGTTTTTCGATGGAGCCTAACCGGCGATTTTCGAGATTTTGTCCCCCATTTATGCAAAGATCGCGGCACATCACGCGAATGGGCAGCGCAACATGTCGTATTCTCAATCCAGGATTTGCAAGGGGTGCTGGGAGCAGATGCATGTCCCGGTACCCCTGCGCGGTCCGGCTTCCATTCCCTTCCGGGCGTTTGGTATCCGCCCGAGCCGGATGAATCCGAATACCTGCACGATTTGCGAACTCATGTTCACACGCGTGATGAAAGCTCGAAAGATCACCGTCGACGTTTCCGTTCTTTTTGCCGATCTTCGAGGCTATACGTCACTTTCGCAGTCGCTTTCGGCCGATTCCGTCTCATCGTTGCTGGATGATTTCTACGATGAATGTGCGGCGGCCATTTGGGAGTTCGACGGTCTTCTCAATAAGACGGTCGGGGACGCAATCATGGCAATCTTCAATTTCCCGATCCCCCACGCGAACCATGCCGAGCGCGCCGTGCTCGCCGCGCGGGAGATCCAGCGCCGCTGCCGAGCGCGTCGTGACATTCGCGCGGCGGAAGGTGCCAGCCTGGACGGGAGTGAACTCGGCGTCGGCATCGGCATCGACACCGGTGAGGCCAGCTTCGGAGAGTTCGGCCGGTCGCACCGGGATTTGACTGCGATCGGGACCGTTGTGAACACCGCCGCTCGCGCCCAGTCCGCCGCTGAGGCAGGTCGGATTCTCGTGACCAAAGCGGTGTGGGAGCGGGCGCTAGGCCAGACGGCTGAAGGCGAAAGTCGCGAATACCGCCTAAAGGGCTTTGAGAAGCCAATCATGCTTTACTCCATCTGAGAGCATCATCATGCGCGCTGCGCAATATCTCTCTGAAGAGGAGGAGAAGTGTGTGGGCATTTGATCTTGGTGGATTCGACCGGGAAAGCTCACCCGCTACTTGGCAAGTATATTCCCCACTGCGCTTTGCTTACCGGCAGGAGCGGTTCTACGCTGCCGGTCGAGCCAGCGCATTGCCGGCGTGACGGTCAGTCCGTGGGTGACGATGGATATCAGCACGATCAGGGCCACGGACGACCAGAGCGTGCCCACACCCTCGAAATCGGCCGCCCCTGTTGCGAAGGCGAGATAGTAGATGGAGCCCAGCCCACGGATCCCGAAAATGGCAATGGCGGCTCTCTCTCCTTTGGGAAGGATCGAGGGCAGGCATACCCAACCGAAAACCGGTCGGACGATCAACAGGACGAAAAGCGCAAATGAAACCAGGCGCCAGTCGAGTTCGTCGATGAGCTGACCGACGCTGACGGCCGCTCCGAAACAGACAAGAAGCACCATCATCAGAAGTCTTTCGATCTGCTCGGAGAAGTCGTGAAGCTCCTTGTGGAACTCGTGATGCCGTTCGATGCTGCGGAAAGAAAGTGCCGCGACGAAGACCGCCAAAAAGCCGTAACCGTGGACGAGTTCGGTAAGGCTGTAGGCGATGCAGGTGATGCCCAATGCCACGAAGCCGTCGCCGGTCCGCACGAGCGCGGCCTCTCTCGGGAGTCGGAATGTGGCAAGTCCGAGCAACTTACCGATTATCCACCCCATCGCGATGCCTGCCAGGAGCCGCCATACGACATCGAAGAGCAGCCAGTGTGAGAACCAGTCAGGCTCTTCGGGTGCAAGCGCGATTGCGATTGCCAGATACACGAATGGGAAGCTGAGACCATCGTTCAAGCCTGCCTCGGATGTGAGGGCGAAGCGGACCTCGTCTTCCGTACCGGTCTCCGGCGGCCCCACCTGGACGTCGCTGGCAAGCACTGGATCTGTCGGTGCAAGACAAGCGGCGAGGAGAATGGCCGAAGCAGCCCCGAGCCCGAGTATCCAGGTGGCGCCGAGGGCAATCACCACTATCCCCAGTGGCATTACGAGACCGAGAAGTCTCCAGGTGAGCGCCCAGCTGCGAAGGCCAACGCGGCGGTCAATCTTCAATCCCGCGCCCATGAGCGCGACGATGACGGTGAACTCCGTCATGCGTTCGATGACAAGGCGGCTGTTGAATGAATCCAATTGTGCGATTGGATTGAAGATGGTTTGCCCGACCAGCATGCCGATCACAATGCAAAAGATTGGCAGTGAAAGTGGTAGTCGACGAAAGGCGGTGGGAATCCAGGCGGTCAACAGCACCACGGCCCCGAATAATCCAAGAGCGATATGGTAATGCTCCATTTTCCACCTTCTTGTCGAATGCCGTGTCGCAAGGAAAGAAATTGCACCCATAATAGTTCCGGAGCCTGCCGGAGGATCGGTCCTTATTGCGTCACCGTCGATGCGCTTGCTTTATTGGGAATCCTCGTTTTCTTCTCCATATAAGGGCAGCGAACCAAGCAGGAGACATGCAATGGCCTACGCAAAGACCGACGAAGCGATCAGAAAGCTTACGCCCGAACAGTACCGTGTGACCCAGGAGAACGGCACCGAACGCCCATTCACCGGAGAGTACAACGACAACAAGAGACCGGGTATCTACGTCGACATCGTTTCCGGCGAACCCTTGTTCGCCTCGTCGGACAAGTTCGAATCCGGCTGCGGCTGGCCGAGCTTCACGAAGCCGATCGTACCCGCGAATGTCAACGAGCTGCGGGATAGCTCGCACGGTATGATCCGCACCGAAGTACGCTCCGCGCATGGTGACAGTCACCTTGGCCATGTGTTCCCAGACGGTCCCCAGGACCGGGGTGGGTTGCGTTACTGCATCAATTCCGCCGCACTCCGCTTCATTCCGCGCGAGGAAATGGAGGCCGAAGGCTATGGCGCATTCATCGACCAGGTGGAGGATATCTGAATGACCATCCTCGGCCAGGCCCCGGCAAGGACCTGGCCGCAAGGGTAAGGGGCGGCGGTCCGCCGGTCAGTAGACGCCTTCATAAGCCTTGCAGATCTCCGTCTGCGTCTTGCCCGCAAGATAAGCTATCTCGCCCTCCTTGTGCTTGAGATAGACATCGGCAAAGCCCTCGGGGAACCAGCCGCAAACGGTCGCATTGCCCTTGAAGCGCTGGAGGGCGGCCTCGAGCGTCTGCGGCAACCGGACGTAGCCGCGCTCGGAAAGCGCCTCCGGGTTCAGGAGAGACAAATCCTCCTGCGTCGCCTCCGGAACCGCCAGGCCCTCCTCGATGCCCTGCACGCCGGCATGAACGATGGCAGCCAGGGCAAGATGAGGATTGGCGGTTGCATCGGATGCGCGAAATTCGAAGTTGAACTGGGCAGCCCGTGCGATGTCGCTGATGTCTGAGACGGGGCATATCCGCACCGAGGCCTCGCGGTCGCGAAAACCGAGGTTGTTGAACGCTGCGCTCCAGCGATGTGGCGTGAGACGCAGATAGGAGACCACGCTCGGCGCCGTGATCGCGACGATTGAGTCGAGATATTTCAGAATGCCCGCGACGAATTTTCCCGCGACATCGGAGAGCTCGTGTTTGCCGTTCGGGTCGTAGGTGACCGGGTTGCCTGACGAATCCAGCATGCTCATATGCACATGCACACCGTTGCCAACGCCGGCCGGATCACGGATCGGCGTGAAGGTCGGCTCGTAGCACAGTTCGCGGGCAACGAGGCCGACGAGTTCGCGGGTGATCAGCGAATGGTCGGCAATGGTGACGCCCTTCTGGGGCCCCATCGTCACCTCGAACTGGCCGGCACCGAATTCCTTGAGGATCGTGTCGGGCGTCACGCCCGCCTCGCGCATCGCGGCGATGATCGCCTCGCAGAAATGCCGCTCTTCCTGGAAGCCGCCGAGCGTGAAAGCCTTGCCGACGTCCGAAACGCGGTGCCTGAGTTGGAATTCATGCTCGAAGGCGCCATAGAGCGTAACACCTGCCACCCTGTGCAGCCGCTCAAGGGCGGCCTCCAGGATCGAGCGCGTGCAGAGCTCCCAGGGCCGTCCGTCGGTATAGCGGATGTTGCCGAGGACAAAATTCTCCTTCGGCGTGCCCTCCCCGCTTTCTATGCTGACGCGGGTCGATGGATCGGGAATGAGCACGAGATCGCCGAGCGAGCCAAAGGGGCTTTCGGCGATGGCGTCGAAGCAGGTGATCTGAACATTGGTCGGCGTCCAGCCGACGCCCTGCTTCAAGCGCTTTTCCATTTGCGCCAGTGGAAAGGCCTTGCCGCGCACCTTGCCTGAAAGGTCGCCGCAGCAGGCGACCATCATTTCCTCACGTTTCATCTGCGTCCCCGTTGATCCTGTCCTGATCATAGCCCGGCATAGCAAAGCGGATGCCGTCCCAATCCTTGATACGCTTCTGCGTCGCCCCCCAATCGGCTTCCGAGACGCGCACGATCAGCGCCTCGACGAGCGCCATGGCAGCGGCAACCGTGTCCCAGGCCGTGCCGGCTTCGATCGGCAGGGCGACGATGTGATCAGCGCTGCGCGCGGCCGGCGACATCCACTTGTCGGTGACGACGACGATGGTTGCGCCGCGCTTTTCAGCGATGTTCGCCGCAAGGCGCGCAAGGCTGAGCTGGTAGCGACGGAAATCGATCAGCAATACGACATCCTTCCTGCGCATACGCAGAACATGCTCCGGCCAGAACTCCGGATTGTCGGCCATATGGTAGATGCCGCTGCGGATCTGCCGCAGATGGATCGACAGGAAGGAAGCGATACTGTCGCTGACGCGCCCCCCCAGGAGAAAGATGTTGCGCGAAGGATCGGCGAAAAGCTCGGCCAGAATGTCGAATTGCGCCTGCGAAACCATCCCTGTCATTTCCCGCATGACGGCCGAAACGCGGGCCACATATTCCGACAGGAAATCCGAATGGCCGACCGGCTTCTGACTGGATTTGAGGTCGAGAGGCGAGCGCCGCCCCTCCTTCAGTTCGGCAATCAGCTGCCGTTGCAGATCCTGGAAACCGCCGCAGCCGATCTTGTTGACGAAGCGGGTGATGGATGGCGCACTGACGCCGGTCTTGGCGGCCAGTTCCTGAATGTTTTCCAGGCCGGTGAAGGGGTAATCGGCGAGAATGGCATTGGCGATCTTCCGTTCACTGGCCGTCAGTTGCGCTGCCGCCTCACGAATTCTCGTGCGAATCGTCGACGATTTCCCATCGCTCATTTCGTATTCCCCGTTATCAAAACCGATATTCGCGGCCTGAAAAAAATTAGTCAAATGGAAAAATCAGATTGACTATGATTGAAAAATTTCTTTGACTACCTGTCACCGAAACCCGACCGGCCGACCTCGCCAGACCGCACGACGGATAGTCTTCATGCTCAGGCTCGCAGATCGCGAAACGACCAGATTGCTTCAGGCGGGCGACCCCGATCCCGTAGAGCGGGTCAATTCCACCGGCCGGTCGGAGATCTTCCTCACTTGCGAGCATGCGGGGCGCGCGGTGCCTGCCGCACTTGGCGATCTCGGGATCGCCTCCGAGGAAATGGACCGCCACATCGCCTACGACGTCGGCGCGGAGGGTATTGCACGCGGCATTTCCGAGCGGCTCGATGCGGCGCTCGTCCTGCAGCGCTATAGCCGCCTCGTCATTGACTGCAACCGGCCCTTGGCAGCGGCGGACTGCATCGTCGAACGGAGCGACGGCACCGCTGTTCCGGTCAATGCCGAACTTTCCGATCGTGAACGCCGCAATCGCTTCGTAGAGATCCATCAGCCGCTACACGAGGCCATTGCCGGCGCGCTCGATCAGCGGCAGGCGAGCGGCAAGCCGCTCTTCCTCGTCTCGGTACACAGCTTTACGCCGGTCATGCGCGCGACCGGAGCCGTGCGGTACTTCGAACTCGGCCTTCTCTACAATCGCGATGCCCGCTTCGCCGAACGGCTTGCAACAGCCTTCCGTGCCGCCAATCCGGACGTCACCGTCAGGCTCAACGAGCCCTATCACGTGGACGATTTCTCCGATTACACGATCCCCGTACACGGCGAGCGGCGCGGCATCCCGCATGTGCTTCTCGAAGTGCGCAACGACCTCATCACCGACACCCGCGGGCAACAGGAATGGGCGGACCGGCTGGCCGGTCCCCTCCGCCTTGCAGCAGAAAGCCTCAAAGGAACCCATGATGGCCGCTGACCATCTGACCACCCGAGACGTACCGCTCGATCCGGCCGCTTCCGCAATCCTGTTCATCGACGTGCAGAACTTTTCCGTCCGCCGCGAAGGGGGCGAGTTCAAGGACGTTTCCGACGCCGATATCGCCGGCAAATACGGCTATTATTTCAAGCGCATCCACGAGGTGGCGATCCCGAACATGCAGCGCCTGCTCTCCGGTTTCCGCAAGGCCGGCATAGAGGTGCTGCACACGACGATCGAAAGCCTGACGAAGGACGGACGGGACCGCAGCCTGGATTACAAGATCACCGGCTTCAATGTCCCGAAGGGCTCATGGGACGGCAAGGTTATCGACGAGCTCGAGCCGCTCGAGGACGAGATCGTCTTGCCGAAGAGCTCCTCGAGTGTCTTCGTGTCTACCCATATCGACTATTTGCTGCGTAACCTCGGCGTCAAACAGATCGTGCTGTGCGGCCTTGTGACGGACCAGTGCGTGGAATCGGCAGTGCGTGACGCCTGCGACCTCAACTATCTGGTGACACTCGTGCCGGATGCCTGCGGCACCTATTCTGAGGAACGCCAGAACACCTCTCTGCGCGCGATCCAGGGCTATTGCCGGCAGATATCGACCGACGACCTCTTGCAGGAAATCGGACAGTAGGACTGCCATGCCAGCAAGACGGGAGCGAAACAAAGGAGCATAGGGAAGCGATCCGTAAAAGAAAGTAACAGGAGCGGGTCGCACAATCGATCACTGTGCCTGATGGCATCAATAAGGGGAACGACCATGATAAAGACTTCCAAACTGTTTCTTGCTGCGGCAGGCATCGCGCTTGCCTCTTCCGCATCCTTTGCCGACGACGACAAGATCGTGATCGGCGGAGCACTCTCGATGACCGGCATCCAGGCGCCGCTCGACACGCCCGGCTACAACGGCGCGCAGGTCGCCGTAAAATTTCTCAACGACAATGGCGGCGTCCTCGGCAAGCAGATCGAATTCATCAACATCGATGGCAAATCGGATCCGGTAACAGTCGGAAACGTCGCGGTGGAATTGATCGACAAGGGTGCGCAGGTCATCGTGGCGCCTTGCGATTTCGACTTCGGCTCGCCCGCAAGCCGCGAGGCGCAGTCGGCCGGCCTCGTCGGTATTTCGACCTGCGCCTCCGACCCGCTCTATTCCTCCTGGTCCCTCGGTGACAAGCAGTTCACGCTTTCCATGTGGAACACCACGATGGGCGCGACGGCCGCCGATTTCGCCGTGAAGGAAAAGGGCTGGAAGACTGCTTACGTCGTCACCGACCAGTTCATCGCCTATACCAAGTCGCTCTCGAAATATTTCGTGGAGCAGTTCAAGGCCAATGGCGGCGAAATCCTCCTCGAAGACACCTACACCAACGGCGACAACAATTTCTCCGCCCAGCTCGCCCGCCTCCAGGCGCTCGGCAAAAAGCCGGACGTGATCTTCGTCTCCTCCTATGGAACGGACATCGGCGTGATCATCCGCGCGCTTCGCGAAGTCGGCTACGATGCGCCGGTTCTGGGCGGCGACGCCTATGACGACCCGGCCATGCACCAGGCACTCGGCGAACAATTCGGCAATCACGTCTACTTCGTTACTCATACCTGGATGGGCCCGGAAGCCCACCCGGAGATGCCGAAATTCATCGAACTCTATACGGAGATGTTCGGCAAGGCACCGGACACATCCTTCGTCTCGACGGGCTGGGACACGATCATGCTGCTCGCGGAAGCAATCAAGGCGGCCGGGACGACCGAAGGCGCAGCGCTTGCCAAGGCACTGGAGGATGGCCAGTTCAAACTGTTGACCGGCGATCTCGACTACGGCACGAACGAGGAAGGCCATGTACCGAACAAGGCCGCGGCCGTGATCGAGCTCAAGGCCGGAAAGCCGAGCTTCGTCGGATGGCGCAAGCCGGAATCCCTGCCGAAGCCCTGATCGGTCATTCGGGTCGGCCGCAAGGCCGACCCCATCACCTCGGAAAAGTCATGTCTGAAACGCGTCTCGCGGTAAACGCCGTGTCGGTGGAATTCACCGGCCTCCGCGCCCTCGACCATGTCTCGCTTTCGCTTGCCACCGGCGAGGTCGTCGGCCTCATCGGGCCAAACGGGTCCGGCAAGACGACGCTCATCAATGCCATCACCGGCCAGGTAAAGCTCGCGAGCGGCACGATTACGGCTGGCAGCACCACGCTCTCGGGCCTCTCGCCACGCGAGGTCGCGCTTGCGGGCGTCAGCCGCTCCTTCCAGATCGTACGCCTCTTCAACACGATGACGGTCTTCGAAAATGTCGAGGCCGCCGCCCTCGCAAAGGGTGCATCCCGCACGATTGCCGCACAACGCACGCAAAATCTGCTGGACGAACTCGGCCTCGCCGCGAAGGCGGACGAGCTTGGCGAGAACCTCAGTTACGGCGACAAGCGCCGCGTGGAGATCGCGCGGGCGCTCGCCGCCGAACCGCTGTTTCTGCTGCTCGATGAGCCAGCCGCCGGCATGAACGATGCGGAGACGGAGGCCCTGTTGCACACGCTCGCCGAGCTGCCTGGAAAACGCGGCCTTGGTCTTCTCATCATCGACCATGACATGGGCCTCATCATGCGCCTTTGCCACAGACTGCATGTTCTTGCCTCCGGACGCACCATTGCCGAGGGCGACGCTGCCCACGTCCGCAGTCATCCGGCCGTCATCGAAGCCTATCTCGGCAAGGGGGCGGCCCATGCTTGATATTGCCGACCTCTCCGTCAGCTACGGCGCGATCCGAGCTGTGCGTGGCATCAGCTTCACCCTCAGGGCGGGCGAGCTTGTCAGCCTGCTCGGTGCCAACGGCGCTGGCAAATCCTCGACGATCAAATGCATCGCCGGCGCGCTGAAAGCCTCCGGCGGCTCGATCACGCTCGAAGGCAAGGCCATCACTTCAGCCAGTCCCGAACAGGTCGTACGCGCGGGCCTTGCCACCGTACCGGAAACGCGCGACGTCTTCCCGGATCTGACCGTTGCCGAGAACCTCATGCTCGGCGCCTATATTCATCGCCGCGACCCGGCCGGCAACCGCGAGAACCTGGAAAAACTGAACGCGCTCTTCCCGCGCCTTGCCGAGCGCTCGAGCCAACCGGCCGGTACGCTGTCCGGCGGGGAGCAACAGATGCTCGTCATCGCGCGCGCTCTGATGTCGCGGCCACGGATCCTTCTCCTCGACGAACCCTCGCTCGGCCTCGCGCCAGCCATCGTCGAGCGTATCTTCGAGATGATCGAGACGCTGAAGAAATCCGGTCTCACCATCCTGCTCGTGGAGCAGAACGTGAATCAGGCGCTTGCCGTGGCCGACCGCGCCTTCGTCATGCGCCTCGGCGCCATCGTCGCATCCGGCACGGCAGAGGAGATTCGCTCGACTAGCGACCTCAGCGCGCATTATCTGGGAGGCTGATCCATGGCTTTCGCGATCCAGTTCGTCATCGACGTCCTGAGCCTCGGCGGCGCCTATGCGCTCATGGCGCTCGGCCTCGTCATCATCTACGGCATCCTGCGCCTCGTGAACTTCGCCTATGGCGAACTCATCATGGTGGCCGGCTACACGATGTTTCTCGCCAGCGGCTCAGGCTTGCCGTGGATCGTCATGGCGGTGCTTGCCGTGGGTATGGCGATCGTCTTCGGCATTCTCACCGATTATGTCGCTTTCCGCCCGGTGCGCGCCAAGTCCGTAACGGCGGTGCTGATAACCTCCTTCGCTTTTTCCAACCTTTTACAGAACGCGGCACTGCTCTTCATCTCGCCGCGTCCGCGCAACGTGCCGCTGCCGGACATCTTCTCGCAGACGGTTTCGATCGGCGGCGCGATCACACCGGTGCGCAACCTGATCACGATCGCGGCCTCCATCCTGCTCCTCGCCGGCGTCGCCTTCCTGATGCGCAGGACGACGCTCGGCATCGCCATGCGCGCAGCGGCGACGAACTTCACCATGGCCCGCATGCTGGGAGTGCCGGCGAACCTCATCATCTCGTCTGCATTCGCGCTTTCCGGCTTTCTCGCTGGGGTCGTGGGCATTCTCTGGATTGGCCGCATCGGCACCGTCGTTCCGGGTGTCGGGCTGGAACCCTTGCTCGTCGCCTTCATCGCCACCGTCATTGGCGGCATGCGCAGCCTGCCCGGCGCGGTTGTCGGCGGCTTCCTGCTGGCGCTGATCGATACCACGCTCAACTACACCCTGTCGCAGGACCTGCTGAAGTTCCGCGACGCCTTCACCTTCAGCCTCGTCATCCTGATCCTGCTCTGGCGTCCGGAAGGGCTCATACGGGGCCCGGCGAGCGGACAGCGGACCTGAGGGAGCGCAACCATGAAACATTCCTATGTCACCGCCCTCATCCTTATCGGCGTCATCGCCGCCATAGCCGTCGGCAGTCAGCTTCTCGGCATCCGGCTCTATGACCGTATCGCCACCAATCTGCTAATCTCGCTCGTACTGGTCGTCGGACTGCAGACCTTCATGGGCAATTCGGGTCTACTCTCCTTTGCTCATATCGGCTTCATGGGCCTTGGCGCCTACACCTCCGCCGTGCTCACCATCCCCAGTCAGATGAAGGGCATGGCTCTGCCGGATCTCTACGGGTTCATGAAGGTGGTGGAGATTTCGCCGCTTCTGGCGCTCTTCGCGGCGGGCGCCCTGGCAGCCGTTGTTGCAGCCGTTATCTCCTATCCGCTGATGCGGCTCTCGGATGCGGCATCGGTGATCACCTCCTTCGCGCTGCTCGTCGTCCTCCACACGGTCATGAACAACTGGAGCGCCTTCACCAACGGCCCGCGCACGCTCTTCGGTCTGCCGAAGACGACGGACATGCCAGTCGCCGCAATCGTCGCGTCCATCGTTGTGGTCGCAGCGATCGTCTTCAAGGAATCGCGCACCGGCAAACTGCTGCGGGCGTCACGCGAAGACGAGGTCGCCGCTGCGGCGCTCGGCGCCGACATTCCGCAACTGCGCTGGCGTGCATTCATCCTCGCCGCATTCATCGCCGGCATCGGCGGGGCGCTGTGGGGACACTTCATCACCTCATTCGCGCCGAAAGCTTTCTATCTCAAAGAGACCTTCCTGATCATTACAATGCTGGTGATTGGCGGGGCCAACACCGTGACCGGGGCCGTCGCCGGAACGATCCTCATCACCTTTGCCTATGAGGCCTTGCGAGGCACGGAAGGCGCGCTCAACGCCACGTCCTTCGGCGCCGGCCAGGTCGTCGGCCTCACCGAGATCGTACTTGCGCTTGCCATGATTGCCGTGATGATCGTCAGGCCCGGCGGTCTTTTCCCAAACCGGGAGATAGGCCACATCCTCACCCGCACACGGCGCAAGAAGGAGATCGTCGCATGAGCTGGAAGACTGCCTACCGATCCTTCTACTACGCGAATGCGCAAGAACCGGACGACATCGTTCTCGATCCGGAAACCACTGCGCTCCTGGTCATCGACATCCAGAACACCTATCTGGACCCGAAGGATACGCCTGAGGAAACCGCCCGCTGGCAGCCCTTCTACGAGCGCATGCGCGAAAGGGTGATACCGAACACGGCACGGCTGATCGACGAATGCCGCAGGCGCAAGGTGGAGGTGATCTTCGCGCGTATTGCTTGCCTGAAGCCGGACGGGCGCGACCGGTCGCTGAGCCAGAAAAAGCCGGGCTTCAACTATCTGCTTCTGCCGAAGGAGCTGCCCGAGGGCCAGGTCGTTCCGGAACTCGAGCCACGCGCCGACGAGATCGTCATCACCAAAACGACCGACAGCGCGTTGACCGGTACGAACCTGCGCCTCGTCCTGCACAACATGGGCATCAAGGACGTCATCTGCTGCGGCATTTTCACCGACCAGTGCGTATCTTCCACGGTGCGCAGCCTGGCGGATGAAAGTTTCGGCGTCGTCGTCGTCGACGATTGCGGCGCGGCGGCCACCGAAGAGCTGCATCGCCGGGAACTCGAGATCATCAACATGATCTATTGCCATGTTGTCTCGCTCGAAGAGGTTCTCACCTTTTTCAGATAGAGGAGCATAGCCGATGCCCGGTCTCTACGCCCGCGAAAGCCGTTCGATCTCCAGCATGGCGCATCTGCGGTTCTTTCCGCAGGCCGTCGTAGGCGGCAGCGGCGCCTATCTGACCGCCGACGATGGGCGACGGCTTCTCGATTTCTCCGCCTCCTGGGGTGCTGCGAGCCTCGGCCATTCCCATCCAGCAATCCGCGAGGCGGTAGACCGCGCACTCTCCGATCAGGCGGGCGCCAGTTATCTTTCGACTGCCAACGAGCCCTGCGTGCTGCTCGCCGAAAAGCTGCTTTCCCTGGTACCGGAACGCGCCCGCGGCCGCGTCTGGTTCGGTCATTCCGGTTCCGACGCCAATGAGACCGTCGCCCGCATGGTCGTCGCCGCCACCGGCCGGCCGCGCATCCTCGCCTTCGAGGGGGCCTATCACGGCGGCACCGTCGGTTCCATGGGCATTTCCGGCCATCCGGCACAGCAAGGCGGACGAGCGGAAGGCCTGACACTGGTGCCATACCCGAACAGCTACGCCGCTGGCAGCCCCGAGGCCGCAAAGGACGCCGCGCTCGCCCGTCTCCAACAGCTTTTCGCGACAGAGCTGCCACCGGGTGAGGTCGCTGCCTTCTTCATCGAACCGATACAGTCGGACGGCGGCATGCTTGTGCCCCCGGACGGGTTCTTCAAGGCGGTGGAGGCGCTCTGCCGCAAGCACGGCATCCTGATCGTGTCGGACGAGGTGAAGGTCGGCCTCGGTCGCAGCGGACGCTTCAGCGCCTTCGAACAGTCGGGTATCGAACCGGATATTATCGTTTTCGGAAAAGGGCTCGGCGGCGGCCTGCCGATTTCTGCGGTGGTGGGGCCGGAAGCCGTCATGAACCACGCCGTCGCCTTTTCGCTGCAGACCGTGCACGGCAATCCAATCTGCGCGGCCGCCGCGCTGGCGGTGCTGCAGACGATAGAGCGCAATTCTCTCGCCGAAAATGCGGAAGGGACCGGCGGGGTGCTGCGCGAATCGCTCGACCGCCTTGCCGCCCGTCACAGGCTCATCGGCGATGTGCGCGGCCGCGGCCTGGCTCTCGGCGTCGAACTCGTGGAGGATCACACCAGCCGTAAACCGGCTTCGCGGCAGACGGCGCTGACTGTCTACCGCGCCTTCCAACTCGGCCTTGTTCTTTACTATGTCGGCGTTCGGTCCAACGTGCTTGAACTCACGCCACCGCTGACATTGACGCAGGCCGAGGCTCGGGAGGGTGTCGCCATTCTCGATCAGGCGCTCGAGGATGTGGCGGCCGGCCGGATCGATGATGCGGTGCTTGAGGATTTCGCCGGCTGGTAGACCGATCCGCAGTCCCTGCGGTCATGTCCCACCCTGCTGGTCCTTCGCGCTGCCCATGCGCGGCGCTGCTTGACAAAGCTTTGCACACAATAAAAGTTCTACCAACCGGTTAAAAGGGGAACACCATCGATGACAACAAATCTGATGATGAGCCGGCGCAATGTGCTTGCGTCCGGCTTGGCGCTCGGCGTGAGCGCTTTCGCGCCGGCCGTCCGCGCCGCGCCGATAAAGGTCGCGGGCATCCACGCCTCTCCGGTCGAGAACGCCTGGAACTCGGTCTTGCACAAGGCACTGCAGGACGCGGCTGCCGAAGGCGCGATCGAATATGTGTTCTCCGAAGGCGTTTCCGGCACGGATTACCCCCGCGCGATGCGCGAATATGCCGAGCAGGGCGTAAAACTCATCATCGGCGAAGCTTATGCTGTTGAAAAGCAGGCCCGCGACGTCGCCGCCGACTATCCGGAGACTGCCTTCGTACTCGGCTCGAGCGGCAAGGAAGCCGGCGACAACTTCGGTGTCTTCGGCACATGGAACCATGACGGCGCTTATCTTGCCGGCATGCTCGCAGGGAAGATGACGAAGTCGAACGTCGTCGGCTCCGTCGGCGCCATTCCGATACCGGAAGTCAACATGCTCATCAATGCTTTCGCCGCCGGCGTAAAGGCGGTCAATCCGGAAGCCAAGCACCTCGTCGCCTTCATCGGCACCTTTTTCGATCCGCCAAAGGCGCGTGAAGCGGGCCTTGCCCAGATCGATGCCGGCGCCGACATCCTTTTCGGCGAACGTATCGGCACCGCCGACGCGGCGAAGGAACGTGGCCTCAAGTCCGTGGGTTCTCTGATCGACTACACGCCGCGCTACCCCGAGACGGTCTTCGCCAACGCACTCTGGGGCTTCCGCCCGATCCTCGACGCGGCAATAGCCGACGTTTCCGCCGGCAAACCGGTCGGCAAGGATTACACCGCCTTCGGCCTGCTGAAGGAAGGCGGCAGCGACATCGCCTATGTTAAGGGCGTCGCACCGGCGGATGCCGAAGCGGCCATGGAAGCCAAGCGCGCCGAGATCAAGTCCGGCGCCTTCGAGGTTCCGCGCATAACCGACGAGCCGAAGTAACCGGCTTTGTGATGGCAGGTGATGCAATCTCTCTGGCCGAGGCGATCCGGGCGGGCCGTCTCAGCGCTTCCAAAGCCATGGAAGCATCTCTTGCGGCGACCCGCCGATGGGCGGAAATCGGTGCGCTCGCGCATGTCGATCCCATTCTCGGTCGAGCCGCCGCCGAGAATGCGGATGCCCGCCTCAGCCGGTCGCCGGGCGACGCGCAGGCCCAACCTTTTTTCGGTGTCCCTAGCCTCG
>Ga0228711_1005588_pt1 | contig 19104 bp, 14 predicted proteins | sample MedpolnodulmetaG_2_FD_177996 | JGI IMG/M metagenome (GOLD analysis project Ga0228711, IMG submission 177996) | Root nodule microbial communities from Medicago polymorpha collected in Santa Monica, California, United States - brown nodules | ecosystem: Host-associated > Plants > Roots > Nodule...
CTCGCCAAAACTGGCACCGGGAGAATCGAATCGAGACCTTGAGAGGAGCACACTCCAAGGTCCCAAACCAACACCACCAGGCCAACCCAAGTGGGATAACTAGAAATCTGTCTTAAATAGTAATTATTTATCTTAGGTCTTAAGGAATCAATGGAAAACATGTAAGAGTTTATTTTATGATCTCAAGAACAAATAGTGCTTGGTAAAAAGAGAGTAAAATCATTATCAAGGTCTCAAGAACACATGTAAGAGTTTTTTTTATGATCTCAAGAACAAAAAGTGCTTGGTAAATGCATTCTGACAAAATAAGATCGTAGAGTAAATAGAGAAAACAAAGATGCTGAATTTTGTCTAAATCATGATGTTTAGTTTGCCGTTGCCCAGGCTCTGCCTATAAGTGCAAAATACCAAGAAGCTTCCAAATTGCTCAAACAAACGATTCCTAGTAACATATACACAATATGCATATGTTCAAGAAATGTGGAGTTAGATTTGTGAAGGCACCTGAACAGCAAATTGACCAGTTCCTCCTGCCGCAGCAGTAACAAGGACCACTTTTCCAGATTCCATCTGTCCTGCCTTTACAGTGAATAGAAGTTCTTATCAGGACAGACCAATCAAGTAGAGGATTAACCAACACTAAATATAAGCTTCATAGATGGTAGTAAATTATGAAAAAGTTTGAATTTCAATGATACATGAGATGAGTAGAGTTTCAAATATTTGCAAATCAGATACATCTGAAGCAAAGAGACAAGCATAGATTAATCAACCTTTTCTAGAGCAATTGACGCTGTTAATCCTGATGTCAGCATGGCAACACCTTCTGGATCTGGTCTAGGCACTGGAAGGGCGTATTTTGAAGGAATCTAACACAAAAAAAAAGCCAAAAACACAACATCAATAGTAACTTACATCATAATAAGCATTACAATGGAATTACCATCACATCCACTTAGTAATCAAAACTCTTAAGTTCGATAACAAGTGGTAGATGGGAACACCGATGATTATGTCAATTTATGGAAGAAATATTAACAATATGTTAAACACTGCTCACCATTGTGAATTCAGCGTAGCCTCCAAAAGTCATGAATGCACACGGCATGCCAACTTTCAAGTCAGTGACAGAATCCCCAACTGCTGCAATTATTCCCACAGCCTATAATATAAATGAAATTCAATACATGAGTATAGGCATACAGCATCAAGTGGAAAGCTTCATAAAAGAAATCTATGTTTGGTGATACATCATACCTCAAATCCTGCATCAAATGGAAGACGGGCTGTGGTCTCCTTGTTATTGCCACCAAAATAGCGGCCTGAGCTAAAATTTACCTATCATTACAAATTCTTGTTAGAATTCTATGTAAACTTGTGATTTTTAGATGAAATGAGGGTATAGCATGTTAAAGATAGATCCAAAATAGTGTTTATATATACAGGAAAGTCGCAAGTATATTCAATTTACTAAGATTAGCATGTATTTCATGCCAAGTCTATGCCGTTTTCCTTGAACTTGAATGTATTGAGCTAACCCACAGTAACTCTTTCAGTCAACTAGTTTAACAGTCAAACGAAAGCATATTTACTACAATTGAGGTCATTTGGCCAGAAGGAAGCTAAGGCCTGGACATGTCTCTGAGAGACATTTAAAAACATAAATGCACACACAAGTCCTCTTGAAAGATGTAACAACTTACATCACTAGCATTTACACCAGCATAAATTATCTTCACAAGAACATGGTTTGGTTTGATAGGTAATCTCAGTGGTGCTCTCACTATGCTGGTAGCATTCCGAAAGTTGTGAGTCAAGGTCTGAACAACTCTGCAAACAGTTAGCAGCTATATGAAACCACTAAATAACCCATCTTTAAATGAATAAAATCATGAGATGGCATAGTCAATTAGAATATGTAATTGCACCTTTTTCTAACACGAAGGAAATAGAAAATAAACACCTTCCAGTGGCTTACGTGTGTGTGTGTGTGTGTCATAACAAGAGAAATAGAATTGAAATACACACATTTTCTCAAAACTCTCGAGTAGTTTAATTGATGGCGCTTTGTATTCAGCTCTTCTCCTCAACCGTCTAGGACGTATCAAGTACTTTGCTTCTTCTGATGGGGTAGGCCAGTACTCTAGACCTCGACGATTAGAAATCCATAGGCAATGACCGGCTTTATTCTCATCCGTGATGAGCTCAAAAGCACCTTGAGAGGTTAAAATATTTTCATATCAAAATTTATGTATACATGATAAGAAACATTATAGATCAATCACTGAATTATTAACAAGGACATTTTCATAATGTGTATTTTCTACTTTGTAATCGTTTATCCTGTTATAACTTGTTTATTAAATTTAATGGTACCTTATCCAAGGTTAAATTCTTGCACATTAAATTTTTTGAAATATTTAAGTGAAGGATAAATCAGTTCATTTTCTATGATCAGTTCAGTTCAAGCATCTCAATTTTCAAGTACAGACTTCAAAAGATGTATAAAGAGTATCTCCAACTCAGCACTCTTTATTGGAGTTCATACATAAACACATTACTCATTTTTACGTTTTCTAATTTAAGCACTGCATACTTTCAATCCAGCACCTTTGAAATATTTACTAAATATATCCCTCAATTAATTGAACGTCTTTACGTTTCGTTATCAAAATATTTATTCATTGCACTCTAACCCACCACAAATGACATGAGAGAGGGGGGTACTTTTAGAAGTTCCAACTTCCAATGCCTATTAAGAAGTTTGCGCCAACGGTAGTTTATAATAATACTCACTTCTTCTTAATGCGTAAGTACCCTTGGAAAAACTCCAATAAATCGGTTTTCATATAAGCCGGTTAAATAGTTAGCCCAGCTGAGTTTTCACATCAACACTTTTAACTTAATATAGTAAGAAAAAGTTATTGAATAATAAATGAAACTGTTGAAAACTCATCTAAATAACTTGTTGCTTCGCCTTAATATATGAAGTTGTTTTCTATTAAAATAAAAAAAAGAACTTAAGCTACATTTATAGATACTTTAACACTACGCATCAAGTTAATACACAAATTAGAAAAAATTAGGATGTGTGCACGCAATGCAAAAGAGAGTAACAGAAAGCTCTCAACCAGCTCTACGAGGCAGCGAGTCGACATTTGCAATATTCACCATATATATAAAGCAGATCTCTACAAATTTGTGATTTAAGAGTCCACAAAGTACAAACCAAACACCCACGCTCTTTTTGCCAAGGCACACCAAAGAACAAAAAGACATGCAGACTTACCTTTCACCACCATTTCCATAGGTATAAAGCCCCCCATCATACTAAGGAATTTGGGATCCACCTTTAAGCCCAGCTCAGTTTCAACAAACTGCACTTAACATTAATATTTGGGGAATTTTAGTAAATTGTAATAAAGCATAAAATTTGTTTTGAAAATAGAAACACATTCAAAACCAATCCATGTTGGCTGAAAAAATAAGGAATTCGGTTTTCCTTAAACAATGTCATGCCCATGTTTTGTCTAAGTCTTGACGACTTGAGTGCTACAGTCACATACCAAAATTGGTGATTATTTTCAGAAAAAGTTTCAAACTTTGTTGTACAAATTTTCATAAATAGAAAATAAAGAACAATGTGATATTTTAATCATTAAAAGTGAAATAAAAAATACAAATAAAAGAACATAACACCAAATATTTTTATAGATTAAAGATTAATATAACAAAAAATATTCACTCTTCGAAGTCCAAAAACAACTCTTACCTCAGGGCAAAGCACATTGACTCGGATTCCCTTACGTTTGTATAAACGAAGTGATCTAGTGAACATAACAACACCACCTGCAAAGTGAAGAAACAGTATAGGAGGCTATAGTAAGTTATTTTTAGGTAAGCAAAAAATTATATAATGCTAGGAGTAGAGGGTGCTCTGGGTCTAGGAAGTAATAGTAAGTTAGCATAAGTTTTGTGGATATGCATAACTCATTGTTTGGCAGTCAACCAAAAACAACTTTTTGTTTTACCTTAAATTTTTCATAATTTGAAAAAAACATTTTAGCTAAAAGCTCTCTTCTTAGAATCTTGGCTGTAAGTAAAATTTCTTAAATTTATAAAATAAATTCATTGACAGGGAAAAGATGCCAAAAATATTTGACTCATTTTTTCTGTTGTATTTTTGGGATAAATAAGAAATTTTACTAGAGAACAAAGAGAAGAGGTGCATCTCAAAGGATCCATAAGATACCGTCAATCAAAGCAGGTAAATGACAAACCTTTGGAGCCACTATAGATAGGGTCAAGATACAACGGATAAAGACCAGAAGCAGAACCCATATTGATGATCGCACCAGGTCTTTTCAAAGCTTCCATTGTTTTAATCTATTGAAATGAAGCCAATCAATGTTACCAATAAGCAATGGCTATAATGTGATTATGTGGAACAAAAATCAGGACATTTTTCACATTAAGAATGTGAACCAACTTTTTTAGACAGCACCAAGTAAAAGGTATACTTCAAAGATATGAAAAACCAAAACCGAGTCACATTACAAACTCACCGCAAGACGGGTGGTGTCAAAAACAGCAATAAAATTCACATTAAGAGTGTGTCTCCAGGATCGAGTGCCATCTGTTTGATCCTTATCGAATGGTATAGGGTTTTCAATCCCCGCACTGATAATACAAATGTCCAGTCCTCCAAATGTTGAAACATGCTTCTCAAATGCAGCAGCCAGATCCCCTGTTGGTGGCTCTAAGTTAATACATCTGTATACACTTGTAAAATCATAAACTAGCAAGTGTATTGTGACATTTACTTACAGGGTCATGCTAACTAGTGCGCCTGAGACACTTGTTAAGGAAACAAAAAAAATGAAAATTTTGTATTGAAAAGAACATTCTTTTCACTTTTAAGAGGTTAATTACACAAATTCCAAGATAGTTTTACCATATTTAGTTTCTTAACACTTGTTAGCACTTTCCTTACCTATATTATGATGTTACTTGGTGATAGTTGGAGGTTGGAAGGCGTGGTTGTTAAGTGTTGTTACTTTTATTTATCTTTTTAGTGAATAAATTGGAAACAAGGGAAAGCACCCAAGGCTGTTGATAGAGCGCCTAGCATGCTGTGACGGCCAGTTATGATACAAGTACAATACATATGGTTATATTGAATTACTTACTTGAGTTGGTGACATCACATTTGACAAACAAGACAGATGGATGTTGTAAGTTAGGATGAAACTTGGCATTAATTTTCTGAACAAGGGTTGCGGTTTCTCTTCCTTTTTCTTGAGAGAAATCAACAATTGTGATAAATACACCTTTCTCTGCAAGAGCTAGAACAAGACCTTTACCTGTAAAATAATTGAATTGAATGAATTTCATATTAACCGAAGCTTGTTGGAATAGTTGAACATTGAAATGAAAGAAGAAATGGTTGGTTTTACCGATTCCAGAAGCACCACCAGTAACAAGTGCTGACAAGCCAGCTTTAATCTCCATTATTATTATTATCAATTGAAATTGAAATTACGTCTCGGATTTAGATTTGGATTCAGATTATCAACACTGATTTCTACTTCTTTGCAAAAAGTTGAAGAAATTGGGTTGGTAGTGTAGTGTATAAGGGAAAGCGATTTTTCAACTTTGTTTTCGACTATCCACGAGTCACGAAAATGTCTCTGGTGGACTTGTCATGTCCGCCTTTGACTGTTTGATTACACATATGACATGATGAGTGAAAGACGACAACGACAACATGTATATCCATCCAAGATATATTTAGACAACATTATTTTTGCTTTTAAGAGAACATCGTCACTTGTTGCCCTTAGAACACAGGTTAAAGAACCTAAAAAGAGTAATTTTGTATTGAAAGACATAACATTTGAACTTTTAAGAATTTGAATGCAGGAATTTTAATATGTATATTTCTATAATTAATTCGTTAACATGTGTTCTTGAGGGTACAAGTTAACATTTGTATAACTGTAATTAATATTACTTTCATCACTCTCAATCAATATATTCTACTTTGCATCTATGATAGTGGAGAATGCACCAATACATAACAAGAGTATTTAAAACCATTTTTCTCTTCTTCATTTATACATTTTTCATAATATGTGTGAAATGAGCAAATGACTCAGTTAATTCGGGATGGAGGGAGTACTATTTTCACCACTCTCGGTTCAATATACTCTACTTTACATTTATGATAAAGAAAAATGCACTGATATTTGACAAAGACACTCAAAACTATTTTTCTCTCTCTTTCATTTTTACATTTTTCTTAATCTGTGTGAAATGTTCAACTGGCACAGTTAAACTCAGACGGAGGGAGTATGAGATAGTTGTACAAATATGATTCTTCGGGCCTCATATATGACTTCACAACCACTATATGTGTGAAGTATTTTCTGCTAAATTTTGTGAGAAATGATATTTGAACATCCATTTCGGAACAACTTTCTCTCTCATATTCACGTTACTTTTTACTTTATATCTCAATTGCTTTAGTTTTCATGTAAATACATATTTTTTCTTTGTAAATTATGGTTGCCTCGTAAGTTGTCAATCAAATGGTTGTTCAAATAACACTCCTCGTTTTGTTAAACTCGACGTAAGTGTAGAAGCTTAATTTATCGAATTCTATTTGTTTAAGCCTATCTTCATTTGGGTTTTTTTTGCAAAATTTCAACTTTGACATATGTATAACGAGTTAATAGTCATTTTGGTATGTAACAATTAGTCATAGTAGTCTCTCTATGTATCAAAGTAATATCTCCATGCTCACAATAACTCTTTGAAAATTGTTGTTCTGACTTTGAGACCTTCCTAATGACACATGGAAAAACCAAAAACGCCCCCAGCGGTAGTTAACTACCGTTGTGAGATCCGACAGCAATTAACAGTCGCTGAAGCTAGCAGTTGTTAACTGCAGTTGCGTCCTTGGTTCAATGTCCAACAGCTTTCTCCTTCCCTTTTTCCCCACATTTGAACATGTTTTGTACGTACCATTTTAAACAAATTTTTTCACTCTTTTTCATCCAATTGTAAATTCATGAATATAAAATGTACGAAATAATATTTAACATGATAAAAATAAAGCGCAAGAAATAATATAAAACGTACGAAAATGTCATAGAAATACGAAAAGGTACGAACCATGTCATAATAATACATCACCATCATCACAGTCAAAATGTACAAAAAAAAGCCTAATGATAATCAACCCTACTACATATGATGCTTCTGCCCCCTGCGCTGCCTGACAATCTGACACGTAAGGGCAGGGCGACCAGTACTGCCAATCTGAATCACCTCCTGAACAATCTCCTCTTTAGTCATCTCTCCGCTCATGGCCACAATATTATCAGCCATCTGCGCGACATCCCTGATTATCGTCAATGTGTCAGGCATCTCTATGGCATGCTCCTCCTCTATAATCTGATCCACGTTCGCCGGCCTGGGAGGAGATCCTTCATCAGGTGGGATAATCCGAGGGTGAGAGAATTTGGCATACCAAGCCATGTAGCCAGGCTCATGCTGCCATGCTCTCGCACACCTCTGTCTCCAATCAAGGTAGAACCACGCAACAGGGTCTAGCAACAAAGTAGCCAGCTGCTCCTGAGGCATCTCAGCGACATCCGACGGATGTCTGCGAATGTCCTATACAAAGGCAAACTGCCTCTTAACTCGCTCAGGTAGATGACGGTACACCCTCTCCTTCCCGCACATAAGTCATCCCGAGTAAGTGACAATAAGCTGAAAATGGTGTATCTCTCTGTGATCATCATATGTAGACCACCTCACGTCATCCACCTCTAAGCAATCCAGAAGTAGGCGGTAATGGTGCACAGATGTATGCCCTCTGGTAGTAAGTCATCTCCCCGCACTTGGTCTCTCCGGCTTCCAGCTCTTGTTTTGCTTCCTTGGGTACGGACCTGGCAAATGCCCCAAAACTCATCCCTGCAACAAAAAAATAATACACAAATAAATATTTGAGTTAAATATTAAATAAATATAATACTTTATAAAAATTTCACCAAAATATTTAAATAAAATTCTAAATAAATGTAGTCGAACTTAGGAAAAAAAAAATCTAACATGATGATAAAAACTATAAAATAAATTCATAAATAAATGACCATAAATATTAAATTTATACTGTAAGAAGGGTCACACAACCAGCCATCGTCATGTTATTCAGACGAACAAAATTATCAAGATAATCATATAGGTAAGCTAGGGTTATCCCTCCCCATGACCACTTCCCAATTGCATTCAAGTCCGCCATACAATCAAGATATATTAAGTCGATGTGTCTGTTCGTTTTGTTAGTGAACAACGTACAACCGACAAGATATAGAAGAAAACTCCTCACATACCACTGCCTCATCCTATCTCTCTCTTGCCTCTCCTCCCTCGTATGTGGGTCATCCAGCCGTCTAGCCTCTGTCAGGTGCTCCTCATAAAGCCGCTTCAGTACGGGATAACTAATATGAGCACCATACTCACTCTTTGCCTCAGCACGAGCAGCAACATATGACATGCCCAACAACCTAGTCATCAAAGTAATCCCATGGTCCCGATCCACTACCGCGTCATGGTCCAGCATGCGGCCCTGAATAGGAAGGTGGAGGAGATTATACACATCGTCCAAAGTGATCGTCATCTCCCCCACAGGTAGATAAAAACTACTGGTCTCCGTGTGTCACCTTTCGCACAGAGCACGTATCATGGCATGGGTCACAGTCGAATACCCACTGTATATCAGATCATGCAAGCCAGACGCCTCCACAGGATCCAAAACCACCTCAAACCCTTCTCCGGCTTAGAAAGCTCTCTCACCTTTCTTCCTGCATTTATACACTTATACTCCCCATCATACCACATCTGAAAATCAAATGAATTAAGACATTGTCACTACAAATTTTAAAGAATTTAAAGAATTAAAATAATTTAAAGAATTTAAACATATACACTAAAAAGATTTAAGAATTTAAACACTTACATTATGATGGTTCACCCAGAGAGGGGTCGCCACGTGCCTCGTGTAGTCGGACAACAATATCGTGGTCTTAAAACCTCCAGGAAAGGGAGGCCCTACAACAGGGCAGGGGGTATCAACGGAGCACGCCGACGTCACCGACGCTCGGGCTCTCTCTCAGGCACAATATCATCTGCATCAGCATCATCGTCCTCTGCCACCTCTTCATCCTCTGCCTCCTCCAACGGCTGATAAAACATAGCCTCGTCCTCCATCTGATCATATCCCTCAAATCCCCCCGCAAACCCAACATACTCATGCCCTTGTGTCGGATCAACCACCTAGGAGGAGTAATCCATCTGTGACTGTGAGCTATCTCCAACTAGCCTTGGGTCCCTGCGCTTTCGAGTCTTTGAAACATACAGGCTTTGCTCCTCCCGCTCTTTCCGATAGCTAGCAGTAGTCGCCTGTTTACCTTTGCGCATCCTGGCCTCTCTATTAAGTCGTTGTTGCTCATCCTCCGACGCAGACATATATGTGCATATACAAAATCAAAAGAAAATCAAAACTAATCATTATGTTATTTTACCATTATGTCCAAACAAATTAAACTACATTATCACATTATGGTTATCCTTATGCAAAAATTATGGAACAATGGTTCTAACCCTTACATTATCACAAATTACACTTAAGCATATGACAGATTAAACTTAAGCATATGACAAATTAAACTTAGGCATTCATAAAATTTAATATAACACATTCATCAAACTTTACGTAACTTTATGTACCACATTATGTCATTCATCAAACTTGCCAAAAAAGCAAAATAAAACCAAACTTAGAAACACCATAACATATATGCATTACATAATTTAAAATTTTTGCAAAGAAATAACGCAAAAAAAAAATAAAAAAATAAAATCTCTCACTTGGGCATTTCATCAAACACCTTAAGTACATTTTAAATTACTAGCACAATTACTAAAATTTCAACTTCTAAACAACTACATTGTACCTATACTTACTTTAATCAACAATTCCAGCAACAAAGTTACATTAAAACATCTAAACCATGCTAAATTTGCAATATTCTAACCTAACCTAAAACTAACATTTTGCTCAAAATCATGAAAACTAACACCCTAAACAAACCACATTGCATGTAAATAAGAAGGAAAGAACTTACTTGTGAATTGATTGAAAAATTGGGCTCAATTGAAGTTTGGAGAAATTTGGAAGAGAGTTGAGTAGTGTTGTTGTTTCTGGAAAATGGAAAATTGATGGTTCTGTGTTTGTTTATTCGTGGAACGCAGCGGCAGTTAACTACCGCTGGCTTCAGCGGCAGTAAACTGTTGCCGGATCTCACAACGGTAGTTAACTACCGTTGGATATTTTTTTTTTGAAATTTCCAGTGGTAATAGGACATTTTCAAAGTCATAACAACAATTTTCTAACACTTTTCATATAAGTAGAGTTGTCAAAATGAGTCAGGGCCACCGAGCTGGTCCATCGGCCCTTTATTTTTATGTGGGCCGGGACGTTAAAAAGGCATGGAAAAATGAGCCTATCTTTTTGGACCAGCCCATCGAACCTGTAATTTACATAGGCCGGTTTGGGCTAGGTCACTGGGCTTGCGAGCCGGTCTTTTAAGAATACAAAAAAAATATTTAGTTTATGAAAATAGTTTTATTATGTAAAATTGAATTATTTTATTATGCAAGAGTGAATTTTATCGTCTTCAAGATTGCACTTCGTGAGTTGTGACAGATACTCTCTACATTTGTATTGATATTTTTATGCTATTTATAGATGTTTTATATATTATTTAACTAAGTTTCCGAACACATTGATTTATTTAAAGGATAATAATTTACGTGATATGTTTCTATTAATAAAAAAAAGTGATATGTAGTTGTATTGTTCATTGCATTGTTTTTATATAAAAAAATAAAATAATACATTTTGAAATACGGGCCAGGTTGGCCTATAAGGAGGGACGGATGCATGCCGTAGAGTTTGTGGGCTTGTGCCCACACAAACTTTTTAGAAACAGTTTTTTTGGTTGTATAATGTAACTATTTGACATTTTAATCACATGAACCACACTTATCACAAATCATTTCTATCTTGGCCCACACTTATCATCAAATATCTCAAACTAGTATGAAAAATTGGATACGAAATCAAGTCGGAGATGATTGGTTAAATGATTGTTTAGTTATTTATACAGAGAAAAGTCTTTTTTTATTGATATTGAAAATGAGAAAATCATTCAAAGTTTCCATAATATTAATAATCGTAGAAGACAATTACTAATGTTACAAATTTTTATATATAGTGCCCCCACTATTCAAAAATCTTGGATCTGCCACTGCCCATTACTAATTGGGTCGGGCTCAATTTTGGTAGCCCATAAATCAAGTTGGTCAATCATCTCTAATCCATTTATATAAGTTGGGTCACTGGGTCGGGTCGGTCGGTCCAATTGACAACTCTGCATATAAGGACTGAAATAACGGTAAGTAAATATTTATAAGAACTGGTATACAATAAGTTAGTATATTGAATGACTAACATCACAATATCAACGAAACATTTTAATATCATAGACTATTTTGAATAAAAAAAATTGTATAATCAATAACTATTTAAAAATTTGATACATTAAAAAACAATTGTAGTTTCTTTAAAAAAAAAAAAAAAATTGAATTTATCCGTTACACATTCAAAAACTAAAATCATTGTTACTCTTATTTATAATTAACTTGAGTTCATCACTTGTGTTAGTTAAGAATGATCGACAATAATGTAATTATTACGTATTGAATTGAATTCATAACTTGCCTGCGAATGTTGCTTGCTATATTTGTATGTGGATTTAATTCACCTGTGTTGCACGGAGCTATTGGTATTTAGGCATATTAAAAAAAAAAAAATCATACAAAGAAAATGGTCTAACTCAATCGGGGTATTACAGAGGATGAGTGTAACTTTTTCTTTCATTGGATTAAAGGTGATTTTTAGGGGTGGCAAAAATACTCATGTCCACGAGTATCTGTGGGTAAAATCTGTCATGGTACGGGACGAGTAGATCCACGTGTATTTGACTACCCATTATTATATGGATACATACACGAATTTGATTGTACTTATACCCACATGTGCCCATATCCGATAATAAATTAGGTAAATTACTAAAATATCCTTATATATCCTATCTTATTACTTAAAGTTGTTACCTTATTGAAGGAAATTTTATCGCCCACCTAAAATTTCTCATTAATAATGAATTATGTAAGAATCATGAATTTTTTATGGATTATGTGTGATTTATGAAATTTTGAATGGATTATGTATGAATGTTTAAAAGTTGAAGTTTTTTTGTAATTAAAAAAAGTTATTATTTCTACCAAAAAATAAATAAATTCAAAAATCCATGGGTACCCATGGATACTTCAATATCCGCGGGTATCGCATAGTGGGTACCCTTGAGGGTACGAGGCAGACACGGGTATCATATTTATCCAAAGGGGACGAGGACAGGTATCATGCTATTCGCACTCATGAGTATCCATTGACATCCCTAGGTGATTCAAATATCTGATAGTTCAATTAAATTATAGGCCAAAGACCTCTCAGAATCTTTAAATTTTACATTTGTACTATCCTCTTAAGTTTTTTAAATTTTAAATTGATCTTTTAAGTCATACAATGTTTGCTATGTTACCCTTTCCCGTCAAACTCCATTAAAAACTGCTTATGTGGCTGTTTAGCAGTGATGTGTCATGTCCAAATCATCATCTTCATCCTTAATCCAAGATCTTCATCTCATCAATTTATTATTTTAAAAAATCCAGAATTAAATATGAAGAAAAAAAAAACCACCATACGCATTGCAGAAGTTTCTAATCGGACATTCTGAATTTTATAAGCTCCAAAACCATTCCATAGTCATTTTTCTTCAAAATCAAATTCATTTCTCAAGTTCAGTATCTCACAAAATCCAATTCAGAAAAATGCTTTCATGTAAAATGGATTTGGTTAGAACATTGAGAACTTGTTGGAACCAAACAACACTAGTTTAAAGTAGTAAACTATGTTATTCGATTCGATTTATAGACAAGTTTTATTTCTGAGTATGTTCTTTTATTTTTTTGACTAATTATGGAGTATGTCCCTTTTTTTTTGTTCAAGAATTATGAGTATGTTCTTATTCAACCAAATTCTTATGTATTTGTAGTATATTTGTAGAAAGGGGTTTGAATGTTTATCTATATTGGTTGTGATTTTGATTTAGAATATAAGCTAATTATTTGATCCTTTGTAGCCTTATTTAACTACTCAAAAACACAGTTTCATAAATTATAATAAATAGGTCAAATAGTTTACATGCATTAGGACCTCTGATACGATCATGGAGGCTAGGATACTGAATCTTCTAGTTTATTCTAAAAGTGGATCGTTTAAGTATTATATTCTATTAGTTTGTTTGGTAGTATTGTTATTATGTGGTTGATGTACTTATTTTACTATGTGTATGTATTAACTTATATAAGCATTGTATTGTCCCATTATAAAAGAAAGAAGAAAAATGAACGAAAATATTATTTTATTTTATCCTACAGTTAGTTTTATCTTCTTCTCATTTAACTTAGAACCCTAGTTTTTTTTAGTTTTGTTAGTGATAGGTTTTAGTTTCCTATCAACCTCCTCAAAGTATAAGTCAAGTCATACATTATTATTTTTGTCTTTTATGTAGAGGTGTTACTGTTAGAACAAGATATCTCATTTTGTTCTGTTGATATGTGTTCTGTAATGTAACTGTAAACATAAACTTGGTATATTATTCTTCTCACCAAAATATTGCATTATTCTTTCAAGTAATCAAAAAATGAGAAAGCATCGAGTATATTTCAGCAGTGATTTAGCAATTATTTCCAGTTACATTTGAGAACAATCTTTAGGCTAAGAGCTGAAAACTTGACTTCCTCCTGTATTTGACATGTGCTGGCTTATAATTTGGCTGCATGGCTAGAGAAGGTTGGGTCCACGCAGACAACCACCTAGAATGATATAATTAGATTGTTACACAAAAGTTTCAAAATCAATATGAATAAATTAAACTTTCAACTTAATTCCTATTATATGACTCTATCTCCTAAATGTCACTAAACTATGAAAATATAATAAGTAGTCCCTATGCTATTTTCAATTCATCAAGTTAGTCCTTCAACTATCATTCTCTGTCCAATTTTCAAATCAGCAGGGCGAGGGCGATAAAAGTTTAGAGACTACTTATTATATTGCTATAGTTCGGAGGCCAAATAGGAGAGATATTGATGGTTTGAGAACTAAATTGAAGGTTCATTTGCTGTACAGTGTTCCTTAAGAAAGCAAAATACCTTCCCAGCGCTTTTGCCTGAATGAAGATACTCAACAGCATCGGCAACAGAATGCAGGCCTATAAATTTCTTTGGATCCACGGCAACCTGTGTGAACAAATGAGAAAAAGTCAAGAAACAAATCTTTTAAACTTAAAAAGCATGGCAACTGAGAAGGATAACAATTAGCAAATACCAGACCAATATGCCTTAATTTTTTTATTGATCTACAGATATAAAATGCATATAAATTACCTTTAGCTTTCCCTGAGAGTAAAGGTCAAATAGTCTGTCAAGATGTTCTTGCCACATGTGACTATATTGCACCAGGAAAAATCCAGCCTGAAATTTTTTGCCAAATATATATATGACCATAGGAAAAGTAAATTAGCAGTAAAAAATGGAAGTTGCACAGGAGATTGAAATCTTGGGAGAAAAAAATTAGGCCCCGTTTACTTTGTGAAACTATTTTATATTTTTATTTTCTAAAATTTGTATTAACTTTACTTGCTAACAAAAAGATAATAGACTCTTGAAAAGAACAAGTGTTTCTCCTTCCCATAGTCTATCACTGCAGGATTTGACAACAAGATTGAGGCATGATAGTTCAACTTTACCACCATCCAAAAAAAAAAACATAAGTTTGACTCCTCAAAAGATGGATATTTATAGCTCCATATGTCACAAGAATAAGTGACAATGAAATAAGCAATCACAAACAAAAGTAGCGGCTGCCTACAAGTGCATAACTTCATATTTTTACATACCACAGCTTGACTCTTCGACAAGAGCTTCTCACATAGTCCAGGATATTTTGACGGTGTCCAACCCTTTTCTCCTTGATACTGATATTAATGAAAAAAACATAGTTAAAATTCATTTTCCATTATACTTAAATGAGGACAAAATCCAGGGTATTACATGAATTTAGAATCACTAAATGAATCATGCTACCTTGTAAAGAAAAGGTAGCTAGTACTTGGTGGCATACAATTGTGGCATGAGAAGAAAAATAAAACAAGTAAAAACCTGAGAAATCATGCCAATAACAATGAGTCGTCCATGGACTGCCAAAGCATCCAAACACAATTTTAACATGTCACCACCGACAGACTCGTAGATGATGTCAATACCTTTTGGAAACTCTTTCTTTAGAACCTGCAAAAGTATGTCACAAACTTAACACGTTGATGGAAGCAGCTTACATTGGCTATGACCATTTGGTTTTATGCTTTTCTCAACGAACATAATAAATTGATATTGAAGGGTTGGCCTAGTTGATGGAGCATATTTGTTTAAAGAGGCACTCCACATTGCAAATTGCTCAACAGAGATGTTGTATCGCTAGATTCACTACTTTCTCAACAGTTTTAAAGTGGACTCTACTTTTCTTCAATTCAAGAAAATATGGATTTTTTCTTTTATTTTATTTTTTGTGAAAACAAATCTTCGAGGCTCGCTAGGTTCTATTCCTGTGTACCTCTAATTTAATGTTCAAGAGTTTCACCCTGGTGTCGTTTCTCTATGAAATGGTAAACTGTATTGTATGGTATAAAAAGGGAGTAGAGGTTGAGGTCTATCGATAATAGCAAGCAAATATTCTGGAAACTAGTCTCAAAACTCTTTTAACAAAGCATATGAGATGGCATAAGCAGCTCCCTTAATGAATATAATTAGCATCACATGTATTATGTGTAAGAAACTAAACAGCCCCATGTTGGATATTTCAGTTAGCTATATATATCAAAGGACCCGAAAAACATGTGAGTGTCATAATGTGTTTGAGTTAAGTTCAATGAATGCGCTGTTTTAGAGTTTAATTATATGCATGTAAGTATTTGTGTATGCATATCTTATGCCAAAAATGTTGCAGATCACACCAATGGTCCACATACAACAAAAAGAAAAATTAGTAAAAATGTGTGAAGGGCCAAAGGACTTGTTTACGTAAAGGACCCATTAACCGTTGGTGTTATATTATTATACAGTTCTTTTATGTAATTCTTTAAAATAAAAAGTGTTTGAGTTACGATATCGCGACCTTAACAAACAAACAAACCAACAGACAGTAAAATAAAGCATTTTTCACTGGGTGAGATCAGCTATAATCAAACAAAGGTATACTGTCATAAAGTATATCATAGATATTATCATCAGAACTCCAAACAAATCAAAGGATAAAAAAAAAAATACCGTTTTTATATCTTCACTGTGATAGTCAATGACTCTGTCGACTCCCAACTCTTTCAGAAGCTTGGCCTTTGCCCCACCTCCACAAGTGGCAACCACAGTATTACCTGCTAATTTTGCAAGCTACACATAGAATACATGTTACCGAGCCACGCAATGGAAAATAACCGCAAAGAACAACTAGCAATCCTTTTCTTAAATAGTGATTAGTTATCTTAGGTCTCAAGGAATCAAGGGAACACATATAAGAGCTCTTTTTATGACCTCAAGAATAAACAATGGTAAAAGGAGGGGAAAGAAATAGTATCAATAACTAATGTCTTCTGTTAAAATAAGATCGTAAAGTAAATGGAGAAAACAAAACATTCTGAATTTTGTCTAAATCATGATGTTTAGTTTGCCATTGCCCAGGCTTTGCCTACAAGTATAAAATATCAAGAAGCTTCCAATTCGATCAAATAATTAATTCCTAGTGACACATACAATATATGCATATGTTAAAGAAAGGTGGAGTTAGATTTGTGAGGGCACCTGAACAGCAAACTGACCAGTTCCTCCTGCAGCAGCCGTAACAAGGACCACTTTTCCGGATTCCATCTGTCCTGCCTTTGCAGTATACAAAAGCTCATATCAGGACATGCCAACGAAGTAGAAGATTAACGAACACCAAATTTAAGGTTCACAGATGGTAGTATATCATGAAAAAACTTGGATTTCATCGTTACATGAGATGACTAGAGTTTCAAATCAGAATACATCTTAAGCAACGAGATAATCTTATATTAATCAACCTTTTCTAGAGCAATTGAAGCTGTTAATCCCGAGGTAAGCATGGCAACACCTTCTGGATCTGGTCTAGGCACTGGAAGGGCGTGTTTTGAAGGAATCTAACCCAAGTAAAAACACAACATCATCAGTAACTTACATCATAAGAAGCATCACAAATTCACAATAGAATTACCATCACATACACTTAATATTCAAAACTCAAAGTTTGAAAAAAAGTGGTAGATGGAAACACCAATGATTATCTTAATGTATGAAAGAATAATATTATCAATATGTTAAAAACTGCTCACCATTGTGAATTCAGCATAGCCTCCAAAAGTCATGAATGCACACGGCATGCCAACTTTCAAGTCAGTGACAGAATCCCCAACAGCTGCAATTATTCCCACAGCCTAAAATACAAATGAAATTCATTACATAAATGAGTATAGGCATACTGCCTCAAGTGGTGAGCTTCATAAAAGAAATCTATGTTTGGGGAGACATCATACCTCAAATCCTGCATCAAATGGAAGACGGGCTGCAGTCTCTTTATTATTGCCACCAAAATAGCGGCCTGAGCTAAAATTTACCTATCATTACAAAGTTTTGTCAGAATTCTAGATAGAATTATGGTTTCTAGATGAAATGAGGGTATAGCATAGCATGTATAATAGATTAAGAAGATTAGTGTGTATTTAATTCTAAGTCCAAACTGTTTCCCTTGAACTTGAATTTATTGAGCTAATCCGTTATTCTCTAACAGACGAACCAAGGCCCATTTGCTACAGCTGAGGCCATTTGACAGTAAGCTAGGGCCTGGTGGACGCGTCTCTGAGAGAGATGTTTAAAAAAATAAATGTGCACACAAGTCCTCTAGAAAGATTTAACAACTTACATCACTAGCATTTACACCAGCATAAATTATCTTCACAAGAACATGGTTTGGTTTTATAGGTAATCTCAATGGTGCTCTGACAATGCTGGTAGCGTTCCGAAAGTTGTGAGTCAAGGTATGAACAACTCTGCAAACAGTACGCAACTATATGAAACCACTAAAGAACCCATCTTTAAATGAATAAAATCATGAGAAGACATAGACAAAATACCAGCCAACTTTAATATGAAAATGCACCTTTTCCAACACTACGGAAATAGAAACGAAACACCTTCCAGAGGCATACATGTGTGTGTGTGTGTGCGCACGTGTCACAGCAAGAGAAATAGAGTTAAAATGCTCACATTTTCTCAAAACTATCGGGTAGTTTAATTGATGGAGCTTGGTATTCAGATTTCCTCCTGAAACGTGTAGGACGTGTCAAGTACTTTGCTTCTTCTGATGGGGTGGGCCAGTACTCCAGACCTCGACGATTAGTAATCCATAGGCAATGACCGGCTTTACTCTCATCCGTGATGAGCTCAAAAGCACCTTGAGAGGTTTAAATAATTTCATTCAAAATTTATTTATGCATGATGAGAAATATAGACCAATCATTGAATTATTAATGCGGGACATTCTTCTGTCAATAAAAAACTAAGGGGCATATTAAATATTAAATGAAACTGTTGAAAGTTGGTCCAAATAACGTGTTGCTTTGCCTTATTATATGAAGATGTATCTTTCAAAAAACAAAAACTTATGATATATTTCTAGATATTCTAACACCGAGAGGGTAACAGAAGCCTATCAACCAGCTCTATGAGGCAGCGCGACATTTGCAACATTCACCATATATAAAACAAAGCTCTACAAATAGC
>Ga0228711_1005592_pt1 | contig 19098 bp, 7 predicted proteins | sample MedpolnodulmetaG_2_FD_177996 | JGI IMG/M metagenome (GOLD analysis project Ga0228711, IMG submission 177996) | Root nodule microbial communities from Medicago polymorpha collected in Santa Monica, California, United States - brown nodules | ecosystem: Host-associated > Plants > Roots > Nodule...
CCCCGTTCTGTGTTTTTCTCACCTTCAATAATTTCCTTTTGAAAAAAGTAAAAAATAATTAATGATGGTGGGACCACTTAATGATAGGATACACCACCTATTTCTTGTATCTATCTCTTTCCAAATTGTATCTTCCATTTATTTTTACAAATGGAGAGGATTTTTACCCCCGGAGACACCGATTAGCATGACCAAAAAAAAAACAAAAAAACTTGTTTTTTTTTTGACAAAACCCCAAACAAACTTTGACGAGCATCAAAAGTTTTATTTGAGATCTTTATTATGATGTCTAACTGATCAATTTATTGATCTAAAGGACAAATATGTCACATTAATCTACATTAGAGACATTTAACAATAACTTCAAGTTGATAAAAGCTTTCTTACAATTCTTAAAAGGTAGTTAAAAAAAGCTATTTAATTGATTTTTATTGAGGGGAGACTATTTAATTGATGTTACCAAAGAATTAAATTTTACTTATAAAAGGTTTAAACAAAACTTTATATTTTAGATATACATTAAGAAAAATATGGCTCAAATTTTCAACTATGTTTATGCTTTGCTAGTGTTTCTTTCTCTATTTCTCATGGTAACCAATGGAAGTAAGTAACTTTTCACATTGTTTTCTCATTTTCTTCTTTATGTTAGAGACAATATTTTATATTCTTTAGGTTGGTTGAAAGCTAAAAAAACCACGTTTGTGTTTGACACTCATATATAGGTGGTGGTCGAGGTCTTTTACATGTTTGGACATCGGCTAATTATTTTGTTTTTCTAACTGACATTGTGTATCTTTAGTAGTCTTTTTGGCACGCCTTATGCTATTGGGACTGTTGTATGTGATTATATAATCCATTTTTATTAGTTAAAAAAAAAAACATTTTATATTCCTTTAACAAGATTCCTTTATTGTTATTTGACTTGACAGTGCATATTGGTTGCGATCAGGACCGGGACTGTCCAAAACAAATGTGTCACCTTAATCAAACTCCGAAGTGCTTGAAACAGATTTGTAAATGTGTGTAACTATAATCATTGTACTTTAATAATTTCCCTTGCACTTTGGTTTATGCTTCTTTAAGCTTTAAATTTCTTTCAAAAGATCAATAATGTATTACTATATTTTAATTTACTTATAAAAGTATAAATTATTTGTATGTCATAAAATTGATACATTAATAATTATTCTTGGACTTTAATTTATCTTGTCTTTGTGTCGTTTAGTTGCTCTATACTTTTTTTTTACCAAACTCGAATTTTATCTCATTGAACTATTTTAAGAAGGTTTTTAATGAGGTAGATGTTGAAAGTCTTTTGTTCTTTTTTCTTGAGTTTTGGTTTTATCCCCCGAATTTTGTAACTATCATTTTCATAAGAAGTCCAAATCGTCATACAAACGAGACCCTAAACAGAGTCGATACCCTCGTTTGGGCATACAACAAAGAAACAAAGCTAAACAATTTATTTCCACATCCCCATTGTGTTTGTTCATTCCGATCATTATTATAAACAATTTTTTTTAAATTCATTGAATACATCAGTTATTAAATTAATCTGAAAAAAGAATATTTGCATCCCTTATCATTTTCGGTTTTAATTTTTTATGGAAGGATCCAGTGGTATGTTTTTACTCAATACACAACAAAGATTGGTGAACTTGGTTTTTCAGTCAAATTACTAAATATGGTCACAAACTAAACTACCCTTAACATAAACTTAATGGTTCTTATTTACATTAACATTAAAACGTTTTAAAGCCTCTTTCAGCTCTTCCTTAGGGTCGGTGTCCTTCATTTTCCTAGCCATGAGGTTGAGAAACGTAGGGAAGTCAATAGTATTATACCCATCAACATAACAGTTCCATGATCATGATTCATTCCCCCATATATGAATAGTTGTTTTTTAAAGTAGCTTGTGACTTAGTTAATTAGCTGAAAATTACTGAAAATTAGTTATATGTATATGGTTGATTTGAGGGACGTGTATAGTGGAAGGACATCAAGGCTTTAGCCTTAGACCCCATAATTTTTCAAAGTTTTTATCAGAAGTGTTATATGGTACGAACATATTTTGACGAAATTTCACGAACGCGTTAAAATCATTATGTCTGACTCACCTACGCAACTCGGTGAACTCTTGATAAAAATAATTTACCGTGCGTCAATGTAAAATAGAGTTGCCTCACACCAGTTATGGTTTCAAACCAGTGGATCAAGTCTCAATTGGTGTTCATGCTCACCTATTGTGAACTACAAGGGTCGTGGCCTTTGAAAAGGACAAGACACCGAACATCAATTGTCATCCAAACTTCTACTCCCTTCTATCATTGTTATAAGTAAATACTCATTTTTGTTTTGATTCATTGAATAACTGTTGTATCTGGACTATATTTTAAATTAAATACATCAATTATTCAATGAATCTGAAGAAAAAAAAAATCTTAATAGCCATCCAAACTTAACGATTGATAAGCTTGATAAAAAGGGAACCGGAGTATGTCATGGTACCTTGGCACAATACAAGATGGTGGCAATGTAAGTCCAAATTTGCCATCTTTGAGCAAGCTTGAAATTAACCAACATCAAAACCTCCACAAGCTGGAAACTGGTTGAAGATGTGCATGTAGTTTTATAGTTTATGAAACTGAATTGACATTAACATCAAATCTTTTTTAAAAGATAAAATTACAACAAAAAAATAATAATAATAACTAAGACACCATTCAACCACAACCATTAAGAGCATGAAGAAGAAAGGAAAATGACTACTACGAAGCACTGTTATTCAAGTAAAACATTGCCCGCTTCCTTTTATCTTTCATAACGTTGGTACTTGAGCATATGATCTGAGTCTGAGAGGGATCATTTGGCCATCATCACCTTAACGAATTCCTCAATAGTTTATTTGGCCATTCACTAGTGCAGATCAAGGATACAAGACCTGTTTTTTTAGAGATTTAAGACCACTTTTACACAAAAACAGGTCTGAAATCTTTAAAAATCAGGTCTTGTATCCCTGATTTGCACTAGTGATTGCCATCAAAATCGGCCTCTCGAATCATCTCACCGACTTCATCATCGGTGAGTTTTTTCGCCAAGGTTGGTCATCACATGGTGAAACTCATCAGTAGAAATAAACTCATTATGCTCCTTGTCGAATAACTCGAAAAGCCTCTTTCAGCTCCTCTTCAGGGTCAGTGTTCTTCATATACAATTTCCAAATAATAAGACTTTAAATCTAATTTGTTGATCTTTATTTTATGGTCAACATTGATTGTTTAATTAAGTCTACAATTTTTTTTCAAAGTCTTAATTAAATATTGTTTTTGGTCAAAAAATAATAGTCCTAAAACATAATTTTCTCATGAAACCGACCGACAAGTCCAAGATGACTGGTTTGTTTTAACTCAATGCACAACATAAATTGGTCAAGTTGGTTTTTCAGTCATTTTATATCAAATTTAGTTGGCTATTGTTTTCAAGATTTAACTTACTTAGGTCCACAAGTCCTAAGCCACTTAAACCTCATTCACCATTCAAGAAGAAGAAATTATAAAATTACAAGTAATGCAAAGCTGAATGTCAAATATCATTACAATAATAGTCATCACCATTCACCAAAATATGAATGGTAGAAACTGAAATGACATTATCACTAAAACTTGTTCAAGAGATAAAATTACAAGACAAACTAAGAAGACAACATTCGACCACAACCAATAGCAGCAGGACTTACCACTAATCAAACATTTAACCATGAAATAAAATGTAAAAAGAAAGGGCAATGATTACTACAAAGCACGGTTATACAAGTAAAACATTGTCCCCCTCCCCTATTGTCATTTCCTTAATCAACATTTTCTGAAATTTAGGTTTTTGTGGATATGATGTGAAAGAAAAGAGATCATTTAGCCATCATGACCTTAACGAATTCCTCGTAGTTTATTTGACCATCACCATCAACATCGGCCTCACGGATCATCTCATCGACTTCTTCATCGGTGAGCTTTTCACCAAGGTTGGTCATCACATGGCGAAGCTCAGCAGCAGAAATGAAACCGTTCTGATCCTTGTCAAAAACCCGAAACGCCTCTTTCAGCTCCTCCTCGGAGTCAGTGTCCTTCATCTTCCTTGCCATGAGGTTAAGAAACTCAGGGAAGTCAATAGTACCATTCCCATCAGCATCTACTTCATTGATCATGTCCTGAAGCTCTGCCTCAGTTGGGTTTTGCCCTAATGAACGCATAACAGTTCCAAGCTCCTTGGTAGTGATGCAACCTGCAAGTTCACGCCATATATATAATAATCAACAACAAATTTATCGCATCATCAATTCATTCCCCTATATGGCTTGTTGTTTATTAAGCTTATGACTTCTTACCTAGTTACATGAAAATTAGTTAGATGATTATGGTTGGTTTACATCCTGCTAGTAAGATGATTACGGTTAGTTACAATTACACACCCTGCTAGTATATTAGCCACATATCTAAAATGGGAAATCATCGTGAATTAAAATGACGCTAACGAACGACCATTTTTCAAGTATCTGAACCATGCCCCTTGAGGTTATGAGATCAAGCTAGTGATTGATATGACACCACACAGACTAGTCACATATAGTCAATGTGTAGTTAAACTTTGATTCAATTAATATGGTTAGTTTGATTCAATTCCTCTCCACCACTTATATCTCTCACCCTTCTCATATATAAGCCACGTAGCAATGCCAACAGCAAGGGTGACGCATCCAAGTGTTACTCCTCTCCAGCACTTACTAACATGGGTGCTGTTGGCATTGTTATATAGCCAGTGTCAGTGTGTATTCTACTATTTTTCATTCAATCAAATACAGGTCTGCATTTTTGTTTGTGTTTTTTCAAAAGAGACAAATTCAAATAATACAACAGGACAATAATAGAAAGTTGCGACTCTAAATGAACAAAGAAAAACTTCACAATAAAATCAGTGAGTCAAATAGCAGCGCTATGCCTATATCATAGTAGAATTTGAATTAATCACAACTGTTCTATGATTCCCTATTTAATAGAAAGTGTTGTCATATAGCATTCACACTGTAGTCTGTAGCGTAGTTTCAAACAACCCACTATTGACAAAATACTGAATAAGCTACATCATGAATACCCATATCTTTCAAAACCTGTCACATGCCATGTTTCTCAAAACTCATACACATTAACAAACTCACAAGCCATAGGAAAAATATCTATGAATAATATTCACAAAAAAGTCAACAACACTTTGAAAAAGGGTTGCAGATGTGGCTGAACATATCAAGTAACCATTATATCAAGGTGAGAGTTTATCATATCCCTTACTTCTCTCACCCTACTAGTATATAAGCCACATAAATATGGCCAACATGCATTCAACTTTTTTTCATTCAATCAAAACTGAGGTCGAATTATATGTTTTTTCAAAACAAAAAAAAAACTTCCAAATAATATAACAAGATAGTGATAGCAAGCTTTGACTCTAAAAGAAAAAACTCTACGATAAATAAACTCTGTTGTCAAATAGAGGCGCTACAGCATAGTGGAATTTGACCAAATCACTATTGATCTGTGAATCGCTATTTAGGTCAAAGGGCTGTAAAATAACGTTATACCACAATAGCGTAGTGGAATTTGAACAACCATCTATTGCTGTGATCCGTGATTGACAACAATGAATAAACTACATCATGAAAACCCGTATCTTTCACCGGCATCATGCCATGTTTCTCAAAACTTAAGACACATTAACAAGATCACAAACCATAGGAAAAATATTTATGGATCATATCCATGAAAATGTCAATAACACTTTGAAAAAGGGGTTGGAGGTGTGGCTGAACATATCAACTAACCATTATATCAAGGTGAGAATTTTATCTTATCCCTTACTTCCACACATTGGAATCATAATATTTATCCTTGCTGGTTATTAATTACAAAAAGTGCAGCAAAACAAACAAACAAAAAGTATTCGATCCCATTTAACACTAACAAGTCAGACCAAAGGCGTGTCCGGCTACGAAGCACTGACACAGACACGACCCTGGCACATTGACATCATAATAATTTGAGAAAAAGAATCAGTTAAAAGTAATCACATATGTTGATTTCATGTCGGACAACAAGCATGCCTTTGATTAGATGTGTCGGTTATACAAAGGTGTTTGATGTCTGACATTTGTAGAGTGTCCATACTAACACGACACTGATATATGGTTACATTCAATCACTTCTATTTTCTTAAATTACTATCGGTATTAACATATCACCGTCATTATGAAGTAGTAAGTATGCTACAAAAAAGAGTATTCCAACCTATGCAGTACGACAATTCAAATCAAAGGGTGTCCGGTGTCTGACACGTGAGAGTGCCTCATATGAACACGACAACGACACACATAGTTAGTTACATTCAAGTTCAATAACTTCTATTTTCATAAATTATTACCTGTATTTACCTATCCCTATCGTAATAAAATTGAGATATATCCTTAGAAATATCTCTTTAAGCTTTCTAGGTTGTTATTTTCCTAAAATAAAGGGAAAAAAACACTTTCTGATTTAATTTTTCAATTTTTTGAAAACATGTGTTCATCTAAATCAGTAAAATAACGATAAATTAACATAACAAAAATCATATAAAAAATAATCATAAATTTGTAAAATAAAATAAAATAAAAAACTACATAAAATTCAAAACAAATTAACAAAAACCAAAACCTAACAAAATTTCTAATCCAAATCACATCACAAACCAATCCAAAAAAAAACTAACAAAATTCCTAATAAAAATCACATCACAAATAAACCATAATCAAATAACAAAAAAAAAAAAAAAAAAAAAAAATTAAAAAAAAAAAAAAAAAAAAAAACGAGAACGAGAGAGAGAATCTTACCATCGCCATCCTTATCGAATAAGCTGAAAGCTTCCTTGAACTCAGAGATCTGATCGTCTGTGAGTTGATCTGCCATCGTTCTTTTTTAGAGAGAGAAACTAAATCGTTTTAGAGAGAGAAAATGAAAGAGCGCGTGTTTGAAATGAATCTTCAACGAAACGCTGGCGTTTTATATATATCAATCAATGAATGACGTTACTGTTGAACACGGTCTTCACACTTCTTTTTACTAATCTTAGCTTTTTTTAATTTATTTCACCAAAACAATAATAACAACTTATTAGAAAGAAAAAAATTAAATCTTCTTTTCTACAATTTTTAAATGATTTGAGTCAAGTTAATGGACCTCTATTTACTTAACTATTAAGTTTGAATTCAGCTAGGAATGAAACTTTGTTAAAAAAAATTACTGTGAGTTTTGTTATCTATTACGGTGCTATTTGGTTTGAATGATTAGTATGAACAATTACGTATAAAAAATTTATTTTGCATTAAAAGATATTTGATAAACCATAATCAGTCTCATAATTTTTTCACCGAACTTTTGAAATTTAAATTACCTAGTTGAAAAAAAAAACTTAAAAAATAAATGCATTAAATTATCAGACATTTTTGTTAGAATGTGACTACCAAATATATTTACTTTAAAATTTAAAATATGTTGGACATAAAATGCAGCTATCTCTTTCAATAGCAATTCAAATTTTAATTTGTCGCGTTATAAAAACTTAAGTACTTTGTGTTTGGAACGGCATTGTCTTTTTCTAAACTGCGACAAGAAATCACGTCAACGAACATGTTTAGATTCCCAACTTCTATCTTTCTTTAACGGTTACTCTTTCTTTAGAGGTACGTTTGATTGTTCGACCACTAAATCTAACATGTTCTAACTCCTTCAACTAAGCTCAATTTTGTTGATTAAATAAATGGCATTTATCCACCATAAAATAAACGCTTAAAACTATAAAATATAAACAATGTCTTTTTGGTAGATAAGATATAGACAATATTTTTGTATCTACTAAGTTTCAATTAAGAGGGATAAAAAGTAAAAACTTTTTTTACAAAAAATAAAAATTCAAGAATTTATATTCGATTTTTTGTAGGAATAATTTTTCATCAAGTTTTAGTTACTTCTCAATTTTATATTATCAAGAGTCGTTCCTCTTAAAAATTGGAAGGTTGACATCAAAATATATTTATTTTATGGAGAGTTATCGATGTCAAGATTTTTTGGAGGATTATCATGTTTTTAAATTTAAATATTTAATTCTTGTTAAAAAAAATTGAAATATAGTTTTTTTTTTGTAAGGAAAAAATTGGAAATATAGTTGTAGATTTATTTATTTTATTTTTGTCTTTTTACTCACTATAGTCAACAAACTAGCCAAGTGCAAACATAGGACGCGTTACGCGGTTTGGACACGGAATATATGAAGCATAGGGCCCACTTTAAACTATGTTATGTCATTTTCATTCATCCTTGTTTGCACCTCCCTTTGAAGTTCAACTAAAAATTCTATTAAAGGATTTTTATGACATTGATTAACTTTTTTTATTTAAAGATATTTTTAGGATAGAATCAATGAATGATGACATAAAGTTTATAAAAATGCATAGGACGGTCCATGGGTCACCATCAAAGATAATTGGAGGTTGGAGGTTTTATTAGTTAGGTTAGGGGAATAAAACATTGAAATTTCAACCCCAACACTTTTTTGGTGTTCTTAGGTGGATTATTTATTTATTTATTTTTAGATTTTTTTACTGTTTTATTTTAACCTTTTTTTCATTTTAACAACTTCATAAAAATCCCCTTAAAAAAACTTCATAAAATCGTTTTCTTTAAATTCAAAACCTTCAAAAATTAGCTAATGAACTATTAGAAATGTTGATTTATTAATGAGTTAGTTACAGCTTCTTTAGAGTTAGTTATGGATTGTTAGTTAATTCTTCATTTATCTCTAATTATAATCATTGAAATTGAAGAAAAAAATCTGTATAAACATATAAGTCGTCTTTTTAATTTTTTTAGATGCAGTTATAATTTTTTTTCCCAAACGTAATTCTAATTTATAAACATTCAGCTATTATTTTTTTATAATTTGCTTTGGAATGGAAAAATTAATATTGAATGCAATATACACCAAAGACAATTTAAGCATACACTCATATAAAATATAAATATATTAATTGCATTATCAACTTCTCTTAATATATTTAAAATTTACATTGAAGGCATATGTTTAGAGATGGAGATGGTGAGAGTAGTTACAAGAAAGATCAAAAGAATGTCAATAAATGTTGATTTGTTTGAACAACATGATTGTTTAAATGAAAAAACTCATGGATTGAAGAAGAGATTCTTATCTACAAGATGCACTGTGGATGCAAGAATAGGTTTTCATCAACAATAAATTGCATCATGCAACATCTTACGCTCCACTATCTTGCGATTCAAAAACAAATGATTTCATCGCATTTACTTCATATTTTGTTTATCTTTCTTGCTTTGAGGTTGTTTCGTCAACCAACGTGTCTTCATCGAAGCGCATCGATTATAGAGTAAAGATCTTCCTCACTTCTTAAAAAGTATGACAATATCAATATCTATAATTTTGGTGTATAAATGTTCAACTAATGTGACATATAGATTATGATATCACTAGTTGAAATGTCCATTTTATTAAACCAAATTCATGGTGTAGTTTTGTTAGTGCTAGCATGTGTAGGTTTGACTTTTCAACAAGTCCAATTCCTCACACATTAATTTGGCAGATTGTGCTACTGCTACTTGTAGAATTTCCTCATGTAAACGTTTACGTGATCCATCCTTATCATCATTTTTTCTTATTTTCCTTTGAGTCTCAAAATATAAACATTCATTTAACAAAAAGAAAGTCCTTAAATATAAGCTCATTTTCAAAGTTCTAGAATATGAAAAATCAAGATCAAGTACTTATTCAAATGGTATTTATAAAATAAACACATTAACCACTATCAAATTTTCTTTCCACTAAATATCCTTAAATTGTCTTTTTTTAGGAGCAAAACGATATGTATTAACTTTAACAAGGGAATAGATTTCCATAAAAAAAGTGTAGAATAAAAAAATAGAAGATGAATGTTATTGATGATATAAACTGAAGGTAACTATAGTTGAATCAATCCACTAAAAACTAACTGAAAGCTTAAACAGTTAGTTAATTGAATCAAATTTTTATTTTTTGAGAAATAGTTAATTGAATCAATTAAATAAACTAACTATAGTATAGTCTAGTTCAGCTAGTTAACTAACTTGACCACTTCCATATCTCAATAGACCTTTGTTAACTAATTTGAAAATTTTTGCTACTTATATATGTATGTATATATACTCCTATAAAATAATGTAAAATGTTAGTTGCTGACAAAATTACATGGGCACTATAAAGTCAAAATTAATAAATGACGTTACTAAATGAAATATAAAATAAAATCAATCAACTATATGTACCAAAAAAAATATTAATTACGTCCATAATTTTAGCAACTAAACGGATGAGGAATGAAAGTGAATAATCTAATTGAGACACTAAAATTAAAATAATGATATGGAGTATTAAGAATATAAAGAGTCGGTTTTTTTGCATTTGCATATTAAAAGTCACAATATTTTACCTAGTTTATGAGGTGGATTCTAGGGTGAGGGTTCTATTAAGTCCCTCACCGGTGTACCACTTAAATTGACCATTAGATAAAAAAAGTGTGCATGATATCTTTAGTGACAAACCACACTGGATTATGTTTTTTCTCTCCCCCCTTTACAACCACTCACACTCTCTGTGGTTGCTCTTTTTTCTTTCTCTCCCCTAAACACAGCCTGCACTTTTTCTCTCTTAAAATGATCTTTTATGCTTCTTTCACCCTATCCTCTCATATTGAAAATGTCAGAAACAAAAGGTTAGCAGGGATTTTGGTTGTCTTAGCACCACCAACATAATTCATTGTATCCATGGTCACAAAACTTCCCATCAAAATCAATTTCAGACTGAAAATTTCTCAAAATTCATGGTACCCATAACAAAATTTTAAGACTTTGACATGATATATTCAAAAAGAAGAAGCCTACAAGACGGACGGATAATGGAAGACAAGAGTCGTAACATGAAATTTATTGAATCCAATTTTCAATCATCATTTTTTATGATTTTTAAAAGTCAATATCAGAACTAAGAATCATAAAACAATAGTTTCAAGGGAAACAAAATGAAAGAGAAAAAAGGATTAAATTTTTGTGATTTGGGAGAAAAAGATGATTTGGAAATGGTGGTGGTTGTTTGGAGCGTTAAAGAGAAAAAATATAATTCAGTGTGATTTGTAACATATCATGTACACTTTTTTTATCCAACGACCAATTTAATTGGTGCACCGGTGAGGGACTTAATAGAACCCTCACCATAGAATCCACCAGTTTATGAGTCTATTTTCTTTCTAATTCTTATTCTCTATGGCTAACCTCTCCATCTCAATTGGTAAACAAAAAACATCTCTCAATCTCAATTATGCAACTATTTAATAGTCCAACCAATTTTTACTTTTGAGGAATCAACATTGAATTATTATCCATGCGTGTTGTTTTGATAAACACGTTCTCTTTAGTTAATTAAACTTGTCGAGTGAAGCCTAGACTTTGGAACATGGATCCTAGCTTAGAGCAAATTGGTTCAGATTTCAAAAATACATGTGTTCTTCTTGCACAATGTCAACTGAAATATTTAATAGTCTTTCCATTCATTTCTCTTAATCTTATCATTTTTTGTAGATTTTTTTTATAGTGGCATCACTCTCTTGATTCGTTCAAGGCATCCAAATTTGTAGGGCCGGCCTTGGCTCAACCCACACTCTCATATGCAAGTTTGATCATTGTTATTAATATCGCTCCTTTTTACCAAGTTGTCCCTAGTAGGTATGTGTTTGCACAACAAACACCAAACGAAAAGAGTTACTTTTAGCAGAATAGCATTTTACCATAAAATGTTATTGTTTCCCGCATGATTGATAACGTCCACGTATGTCAGAAAATTGTTTTTCTGACATTGAATACTTCACAATGACACATGAAAATTAATTAAAAGCCTCCAACAGTAAACTACCGTTCAACAACCCGGCAGCAGTTAAGTGCCGCCGTTGGAAAATTGCTTTTCTTTACAACCCCACTTGTTTCTGCCACTTTTTTAATTAATTAATAATATCCTTATCCTTATTATCTAATCCTAAGCTACAATGTAAACAAAATTTGCAAACCCTAAACCTAGCATTTGAGCGGGAAATCTGTGTTTAGTAACTCATTTAATGTCAAATTCAAATTCCTCACACTATACCATAAGCCGCTGAACCCTTACATGTGTCTTCCCAATTTCGAGACTGATAACTAGGTATTCTGAATAAATACTAGAGACTCTTCGTATTCCTTTATGACATGCATTGAATGTTGTGGTTTTTCCAATGAAACAGTTTCCAATGGAATGTGCTATATGCATCTATAAATTCAGATAATCTTCCTGTCTTCTACTCGCAACAATTAGTTCAAATTCAAATGCTATTAATAAATGTTGTTCCATTTCCTATGTGATTTATATCCTTCACTTTCTCTCTCTCTCTCCCTCTCTCATTCTCTCGTCTCTCTCATTTTCCATTTTCTCTCTCAATCGCTGCTCTTCTCCTCTCTCAATTGCTGCTTATCTTCATCCTCATCGCCTCCAGTTGAGAGTGAACATACCCCAAAGAGAATCTCACATCAAATCTGGATATCGATATCATCTGCATCTCGATCTGTTGGTTTCTACGACATGCTCGGTCGCGGCTAGGAGCGGTGGGCTGATTTTTTCCGATATAGTGGGCGGCGCGGCCGCTATTGACAAAAGAGGCGTCGACGATAAAGTTCCAACCCAGGTATAACCATCTTCAACTTAATATTGCTACTCTTGATTTTTATTTTCAATCCAAACACTTTCAATTGCATCCATCAAATATAAAAAAAAATCATATGTGGTCTATGTTAATATTTTCATCATTTTTTTTCCAACTTTCTTCGATGATAATTTAGTGTTTTTATTACTTCCATTGAAAACTGATTTTGCATGTGACACTAATTTTTTTTCTACCTTACAAATTTCTCAGTGATAATTTATGATGTTTTTTATTTGGGTATTGTTTAAGGTCTGCTGCACTTTCATTTGCTCATTAGGTAACCGGGTGAAGAATTTTGGTTTTTCTTTTCTTTCTTTCACCATTGGCAAAAATTCATGGGAACAACAACAACCACTCGATGTGCCGAGATAAGCTACAAAGGTAAACTAAATCCCTCTTTCTGAATCATTTTTTCTTCTTACTTTTGCCACCACCACCTGTTTGATATAATGCTTCTATGAAAAGTGGTCAAACATTTTGATATTTGAAAAATGGTCATGCATTTTGAGGTTCCAATAACAATTTACATTTGTAGGCTTATAGCCACCTGATGTTAATATACATGTCTAAAGACTTGCTTAACTGATAATATTCTTCCTTTCTTTTCAAAAGTTTAATTGCAGCCCTTTTTTTAATTTAGGTTGCCACGAAAGATGAAGGCAAGGGAGAGGATGAACACAACTTTGGTTACTTTTATTCAAAATTATTTCCTTTACATTTTTATTGTATGGAAGCTTTTTTCCGTATATTGTTTAAGGTAAAAATGTGTGTAGGTTTAGCTTTCAATTGAGCTTTTCTTTCTCTGATTTTCTTACATGATTTAGTTGTTTTTGCTTTGGTTGGTTTTGCTTTCAGTGACTTACGATTCTTCTGTTATCTCTAATGCAGATACTTAGCTGAGAAAAACTAAACTCTCCTTTCAGGTGAATATTGAAATAACCCATATCCTAATAATTATTTTTTTCTTTTTTATCTTTGCAAATGCTTTATCTTTGCAAATGCATTATCTTTACTCAATTTTCCTTCACACACACTTTTTTTTATAGTAGCTTTTCTCACATATATTATAACTTATTTCAGTACATCATTAATTGCATTCTTTTGTAAATCATACGAGACATTTGTTTTGTCCTGCTTTTGTTTAGCTCTGCCACATTCTATAAGGGTGAGCTGCATTATAGTTAGTCGTTGAATAATGTTTTGTAGTGACAGATTCAGTTTTCTTAATGTCTTGATGTGCCACTAACTTTTTATAGTGCCACTAATGCAACCATGTCAATTGTGAGTGTTTTGTAAATGCCCATATGTATAGTGACAGATTCAGTTTGCTTAATGTCTTGATTTGCAGTGTGATCTACTCTTTGATTTTCACAAGTGCAAATGTGAAAAATAACTGTTTAGCTATTGTTGTTTATGATGGGTCAAACCTTTCGAGCCCTTGTCGATAATTTAAATCCCTGTGGTTGTTTTGCTATAGATAATATTTCACATCTCTTTTGATTTTATACTGAGCTTTGGTTATTGGCCTTTAAGATTTTAATTATATTATGGTACAATCTTGAAATATTTAATGAAAGACAAAGTATAACTTTCTTAGTCTTTTCTTCTTTTACATTTCAGATGTCAGTTGCTTAAATGTTCAGGGAAGCCTAATCACAAGTTTGGGTAGAACATGAGTTAAAGTTATATTGATCTCATTAAATTTTATTTTTTGCAATTGTGGTTTATCACCTAAAAAAGTTAGAGTTGAATATGATACTAAATGTGCCTCTACTGTTATGGTTGTTGAAGGAAAATTAGTTTGTCGAAAATGAAAAATAAACCGCAATGCAATGAAAGTTTTGGATTTCATGCGATGATTGTAATACTTGAGTTTACTAACAATGCTCAATGTTTTCTTTCTGCTACTGTCTAGGACCAGAAAGAACTTTTACTCATATATATCCAACTGTACTGAACAACAACTCACCATGACACAAGGTCTGCAACATTATTTTGTCCATATGAAATTGAGTTTTTATGTATCCAGTTGTACTGAACAATGGTGTTTTCTTCTTAAAGGTAAAGAATACGTCATAGGCTTCTTTGTTGACAACCGGACAAGGGGTAATTTGCAGTGGAAAAATGTTTCACGCCCGGTTACATGTCCAATATGTGACGAGTAGGAAAAATGTGAATGTCATGTGTTCTTTGGCTGCCAATATGCATAGGAAGTATGATGAGTGGTTGGTGTTTGGCAAGATATGCAGAATTTCATTATGAGGCGCTGTTTTTTTTTTTTTTAAGTTTTCTTTCCTATTATTTAGGGACTGAATGTGCAGGATCAGAAAACCTTTGCAGTGATGTTTTGGTGCATATGGCGTCATTGAAATGAAAAAGTCTGGCACAATCAAATGAAGAAGCAACAATTTCAGTTCAGGGCACGCATGAAGTGCAATCTGATTGGCAGCAGCTTTACGCTAAGCACAGTGCAGCAGCTGCAAACAGAGATAAAATGCAATGTCGACAGAACATCTCTTTCACAGTTACCGTATTTATCATATAACCATATAATCTTCATAACCTAAAGAGTGGCGATCATTGCTATTCAGTAACAAATTTTTATTGTGTTATTCTTCAATGTAAAATCACCGCTATTCAGGAACATGTTTTAACTGTTATTCTTCAATGTAAAATCACAGCTATTTAGGCTAAAAATTTTACTGTCTTCAATGTAAATTATTGCTATTTAGGATAAGATTTTTATTGTGTCATTCTTCAATATAAAATCACCGCTATTTAGGAACATAGTTTAACTGTGTTATATGTGTTATTCTTCAATGTAAAATCACCGTTTTAGGTACAAACATTGATTATGGTAATTTCCAATGCATCCATTATCTCAAGAATGTTATCATGTCATTGTATATAAAATCATGACTGATATCATGGTAGCTATGCGTAAAGTCATGACTGATATCATTGTATAAAAAAACATTTGTGAAATTAGGTTAGCTACCTGAAAAGTGCAGCTATTATCTTAAAAAGCGGTGACTCTAAAACCATTGCATTTTTTGTGCTCATAATATTTTCAAAGAACATTTGCCTTTTATTGTTGAAAAAACTGTTATTCTACATGTTAGTATAGTAAAAATCATAAGTGATTTCAAGTTAGTTATGCGTAGATTCCACCCAATATCCTAAATAGCGGCGACTCTCCAAACTAATGCAATTTTTGTGTTCGAATGCTTATTCAAAAACACATTTACTTTTTCTACTTCCACTACCTTATATTTCATGTCAGTGGAGAAAAATTCATTACTGATATCAGTTTAGCTATGCTTAAACTGCATCTATATATCTTAAATTGCGGCGACTTTCCAACTGAGGCAATTTTTGTGTTCAAAAATAAATTCAGAGAGCATTCAATTTTTAAACTTCTGTGTACAAAAAAATATACTATTGAACCATGTATATACACTTGAAAGTAACAATTTAAGCAACCCCATATGTTATAACAAGTCGTATAGGCCATCCTATATTGGACGAGTATGCAACCCCATATGCTGACGAGAATCTGAATAGACATATGTGCAACGATGAAATGAAGGAACCTTATGTTCGTGAATTAGTTTCGGGTATGGTTGGAAGCATTTTGTCGATTCTTGCTAATTTATTATTATATAAATGTATGTTGACTGTTTTGTCTAAAATGTGTTATTTGTAGCTGCACTACACTTCAAATGTTGTTTACAAAGAAATTTTCCGCAATGTACCAACATGAACTCAGTTTTAATTGTATTTTATTAGTCACATTGTATTGGTACTAAAGCACCTTATTTATTTGAATGGTGTATTTGCCGTCAATATGACCCGTGCGGCAGCACGGGTGCAAGGTCTAGTTCTCTCTCATCCCTCCCAACAACCTCTTCTTCTTATGTTTGAGGTACTGGAGAATTTTACACTGTCATAGTTTATTAAATCCCTTCTATATATCAAAGAGAAACAAACCATCACTGGAGAAAAGGAAATTGTTTTTAAAATCATGTCGCAACCACACTGGCCAATGAAATCAGATAAAGATACACATACTTCATAACCAGATTTTTAAACTACTTAATACATTTTCATAACACATAAATGTTTTTAAGAAACATTAATACAAAGAAAATAAAAGTAAACAAAAATAAACTATTATGTAGTATATAATTACTTTAATGTGATCTTGAGAGTTGGGACAATAAGATCCTTGGTGTGCATGTGTTCCATAGCTTTCAAGTGATGAAAACTTCAACTGAGAATTGAAGTGTGTAGGGTCCTTAACCAACTGCCAAAGCATGTTGCAATTTCCACCTTACAACAATGTCTCAGCACTTTGAAGGTAATTTTCTTTAAAGTACTTGTCCTGTAAGCGGTTATGATAAAGAAAGCCATTGATTATAACTGTAGGGATGAGAGAGAATATTATTAATGAGTTAAAAAAGTGGCAGAAACAAGCGGGGTTGTAAAGAAAAGCAATTTTCCAGCGACAATTAACTGCTGCCGGGTTGTTGAACGGTAGTTAACTACTGCCGGAGACTTTTAAATAATTTTCATGTGTCATTGTGAAGTATTGATAAGCATTGTTCACCGAGTAACATTTGAAAAAAAATGTAACTTCCATTCCCCCTCCCACCAGCAAAACATTTGAGGTTAATAGCTCACAACATTCCCCCACCTTTTCATTTGTAATATTACTTTTTTTAAAATTAATTATCATCAATTTAGAATACAAATGAAGGATCTATTATTTTTTCTACTACTAGTATATTTTTATTTTATTTTTGTCCACATAACAACTTCACTATCCCTTTAAGAAAACAATTCCACTGTATATTTTAGTAATTGAAATTTATTTCATCAATAAAACAACACAAGTAATTATTTTCTTAAAACAGCGTCTAATTCAAATGAAGCATTTGTACTAAGAATAAGAGAGTATCGTTTCAGTCAAAGAAATTTATTTAGTTTTGACTAAAATTAAAATAAAATCAATATCATTATGGAATTAAAGTAAACATAAATAAATATCATTAAATATATTTAATGTCATTAACATCAATCATCCAAATATTTTCCATTTGATCATTTGTAATATTGAAACTGCAAAGATGACAATGAAGTTAAGAAGCATTCTCCTAATGGCTGGGGTTTTGTTTGCTCTCTTCACCCTCACCTATGGATCTGGTACGTTATATATCACAACATATGATTAATATTATTATTTTTTAAATAGTGGTACTATATATGCATGTTATGAAAATACTATATCTTGATATTTTTGTCAATAATATTATTGTAGATGTGCAGCCAGATAAAAAAAGTTTGTCTCAGAGAAATTGTAAGAGATGGAAGTTGTAAAGATCGTGGAGTATATTTTTGTTATGATGAATTCAATGCAATAGGATCATGGACTATGGCTAAGGATTGTGAATGTCAACAACTTCCACAAAATAAACGTCGATGTCAATGTTGTGTCAATTGCGATTACAAAGCTAAATTGTTAAGTGACACTTTTCATATTCGTCAAATCAACGATACACATGATAGATGTAGTAATTTATAATTAATGGAGTTTAAATCCCTCAAAAAAATTATGGAGTTTAATAGAAGTTGATAGAAGAATAATAATACTCCTCATGTTATAATATGAGTTGTTATATTTTGATATAATATGTCTATGTTTCTAGAATTGTGGGGTATGTAAAACATATAGACATACCTCTCCAGTTAAAATACTCACTCCGTCTCTTTATAAAGAAATCTATAAATTGAGAAATTCGATTGCATTCTTCTTATAAATTCTCTCTCGATTGTCATGTTGCATACATAAGTAATCAACGAGTGAACCATCAAATTCGTCTCTGAATTTTCACGCGTCGGCCAACTCCGTCCCTCAATTATGCATTATGCGAAATATCAACTTAGTCCCTGAATTTGTCAGACGTCCATCAAAAAGGTCCCTCCGTCCAAGTGCTCTGTTAGCCATGTTGTGTTGTCTTGTACGCGTGGCAAGAAAGAAGCCACGTGTTCAGGGACTAATTTGATTGAATTGGAAAAAATTGAGTTTTCACTTTTCAGTTTATTTTTTCTGCTTTTCCCATTTTGCCCCTGCATTACCCATACCTCCTTCTTCACATTTCAGAACATCAAAAACGTCCTTGACCCTTCTTCTTCCCGCTAAAACTTCCTCCATTTTCACCCCTCCAAAATCA
>Ga0228711_1005594_pt1 | contig 19096 bp, 6 predicted proteins | sample MedpolnodulmetaG_2_FD_177996 | JGI IMG/M metagenome (GOLD analysis project Ga0228711, IMG submission 177996) | Root nodule microbial communities from Medicago polymorpha collected in Santa Monica, California, United States - brown nodules | ecosystem: Host-associated > Plants > Roots > Nodule...
TCGACCAATGTAGTGAAAGTAAGAACATCCGGACTGATGTTTTTCATCGACATTTCATTTAACAAATTAACTGCTTCTTTCAACCGTCCCACAATGCAAAAGCCATATATTAGAGTATTGTAAGTGAAAACATCAGGAAAAATTCTCTTGACAACCATTTCAGAATATAAATTATGGGCATCACTTACAAGCTTATCTTTGCAGAGACCGTCAATTATTGTGTTGTACATGACTACATTAGGCTTAATCAACAACCCATCGATCTTTCTAAGAACCTGCATGGCAGCTCTTGTTTCTCGGGATTTACATAACCCGTTGATCAAGATCCCATAACTAACCTCGTTAAGATGAAACCCCTTTGCTATAATATCATCATGAAAGTAAAGGGCTTTCTTAACCTCGCCCATAAGACAAAGACCTTTCAAAAGTGTATTAAAAGTTATGGTATCAGGCTGATAACCCATTTTGAGAATCTTGGCCAAAACAGAAAAAGCAAAATTGAGTTGACCCAAGTGACAGAAACAGTTGACTAAGATGTTCAAATTAACAACATTAGTTTGAATTCCTCGAAGTTCGATTTGTCGAGAAAGGGAAATAACAGTGTGAAAATGGTTGATTTTAACAAGAGAACCTAAGATCTTTCCGAATTGGAAAATGGGTGGGGTAGGGTTGATATTGAGCATGTGATTGAATGATGAAACAGCATCATCAACATCAAAATTGTGATGTAATGATGAATGAGCATGAGAATGTAACATACTACGAAGAAGGAAATTATTGGGAGTGTACCTTAGCCTTGAAAAAGACAACATTGTATCAGCGTGTGATTCAGTTCAGAACAGCAGCGTACTTGGCGGAAGGAATCAGTTAACTGGTAATCTAACATAAAAGAAAGTAGGATCTCAAACTAAGGCCGTGTTTGGATAATTAACTTGTTTTGCAGCTTATAGCATGTATAATTTCTTATGAACAAGCTAATTCTAGGTTTAATTTTATGTTTGATTTCTTATGTTTATTTCAGGTTTTAAGTTACTTTCATATGTTTTAAAAGTTTGAAGTTGGTATCTTACGTTTTAAAAATTTTATATTGGTCTAAAAGGTTATTTATGTTGGAATAAGTTAATCCCTTGCGCGACATGATATTAAAAAAATGTTTTAAAACTGATTTTTTAAATAAGTTAAATTTCATCACTCATATTATCAGCTCGAGTCTTTAAATGGTCAAGTGACAGAGACTAACTTATTCCAATGCGAGTAACGTATTGATCCAACTTGAAACTTTTAAAACATAAGGAACCAATTTGAAACTTTTAAAACATAAGTGACCAACTTAAAACCTAAAATAAACATAAGGGACTAAACATGCAATTAAGCTCTAATTTTATAATACAAGATAAAATGAAGTCAAACGTTTTTATGTAATCTATATACTGTTTTCATAAACTATCATGGAGAGCCAATAAAAATAAGTTGGAAATAGCTTAAGAACATGTCATAAGATGTTTTGGTAAGATCTCCCAAACAATGTCGCATCTGTTTATGTTAGTAGATAATTATTACTTTTCCCACCATATGTCATACTAGAGCGCCCTATAAATTTTCCAAAAATGACCTTGAGGTTTTTGGATTTTAAAATCCGAAATCATTTTTCACTAATTCGGATTTTATAATTGGAAATATGTTTATGTTTAACTATTAACCAGAATCTCTTTCATTTCAACAATTTTGAATTTTTCTTTTAAAAACAACCAAATAACAAAGTAAAAAAATGCTAAAACCCTATCAAATAAAATTATAAAAATACCACCAAAAAATTATAAAAATCAAATTAAATTAATGCAAATTTTTACTCCTTGTCATTTAATTTTCAAGTTCAGTACTCATAAAGTCTTAATCAACTTTTTTTACATTGGACCAAAAGTGAGAGTATTTCAATAAAAACTCTATCGGTCTCTAGCATAATGTTAAACCAAATACAGTCTTGTACTAAACTTATAAAATCAGACCTCAAACTTATTGAAAAGCAAAAGTTATATGTATTACTTGCAACATCTTCAAAGATGTATCTATACCACTGTGCTCAATTTCTAGAACAGTTTGATTCATCTATCTAAATGTGTGTGACAATACCATCGTTTTCAACCAAGAGTAACCATTGTTATGAAGAAATCATGAGAATGCATAATGCTGACCAAAAAATAAATTGAAAAAAATGATTAATTTGTTGATATGTTTGTCCAGGGCAGGGTCAGTATGAATCAGAAGTTACGTCGTTCAAACCAATTAAATGGGATATATTTACTGTCATATTACTTATTGTTATGTTAGAGGTAAATAGGCAGAATGGATGTTAAAGGATGTTCATGGTTATTTTGGTATGTTGCTGACAAATTGATGTTTAAATGAAATGCATCATTGGAAGAAAAAAAAATGCATAGTAGTTGGTAAAACAACTTTAAAATTATTATGAAAACAGCATATGGTAGATTTTAAAAAATTATACATTTCTAAATACACTGTTCAAAAACACTTAAGGAGATAATTATTATTAAGGACGCGACATTACCAAATATATGTGTCTATTACCAAATTATCCTTTCTGTATAGATATATTTAATGTTAAATTGTCGTTTGTAGATGGTCTTATATCAAGGGACAAACACTTTTGTACCATGCAAAATCTTACATAATGACAATGATGAATTCAAATAAAAAAAGATTAGATGATGAATCATTTTCAAATTCTAAAAGACTTTATCATTGCGTTTAAAAAAATATATATTATACATCAATGACATAAGTATGATATATTTTTTTTGAGAGCAACTATGTTAAGAAATTTGATCATGTATCCCTCAAAAAAAATAATCATGTATGTACAAAATTAACATTAATTCCCACAATTTAAGGCACATACAGTTGAAAATTATAGAAAATAATCATGGTCTATTCATCTATGTTTTCTTTTCTGACATGGAAAACTCTAAGCCTGAAGACAATTTCATCGTTATGCATGCAAGGCAAATTGTTTCAAGCTACACTAATAATTTTCAAAAACCTATACAGCAATAACATGGATGCCCATGCCTAAAGAATATTAGGATGGCCAAAAGAATCCCTTCAGAGGCCTTAAACATGAAAGGGTAATTTCATTCTTATTAAACTCTCACTACCAAACTGCAGAGAACTTATCAGTCTTTACTCCTTTTCTTCATCATTGATTGAGTTGAATGTTGAGAATTTTTCTGCATTAAAAACAGATCATTATAAAGATAGTTTTTCATACAACCTTGCATATCATATCAACACTGAGATACTATTAAGAAAAATCATATAAAAATTGACCTAAACAATAAGAAACACATACCAATGTTGCTTTTCCTATCAAGATATATTGAGAATGAACGATTTAACCCCATAGCTCCTGCAATTGCAATTTCTATCATGTGCTTATCACCTCCAAATTCAGGTTTCGTAAATGCAGATATATGGTTATCAAATGCAATTATCACATACTGATCAAATAGTGGAGGAAACTAATTTCAGAATTTGGAATCTTGAACAAGTTTTAATAAGAATGTACTCGTATCAATAGATTTAGAGATGCAATACCAATGAGGCAGATAATGAATAAATGCATAACAAAGTAGTAAGCTAATAAATACATGATGCAAGTGGATATTTATTTTGGATATTCACTGCTCAGGATTCAAGTGTTAAAATGTTTACTTGAAATATAACCAATAAACACTATCAGAAGTGTATTTCTTGTGAGTAAGTTATGTCAAAATAAACTACTTGGAAGTACAATTCCTATAAGTTCATGCCACTTATGATATTTACACTTGTTAATTTATTGCTCAAAATCAAAACTTTATGTTACTAAACATATAACTCTTCATGACAGAAATTGATGTTCTTTTTCAACATGTTTACAACTCCAAAGAAATCATATATAATAGTTACCCTAATAGCATGAAATTGCCTCTTATCATCCAGTCTCATCTGATTTCATTTTTTCAGAAAAGTTCTCTATCTCTTATATAAACTTGCTTCTTCATCTCTTACATGATATTGTTACTTATCGATGAAAGGTACAAATAATAACAATCAAATTGAAAGACCAAATACAAAGACCAATTGATTGAAAGGGGAATCAGTAATAGCAAAAAAATAAATCTAACATCATAAATAAAGTTACCTCATGGTCTTTATCTCGAATACAAATCTTGATCTCTCATATGCTTCAAAATCTGCCAAAACAAAGAAAAAGAAGAATTAGACCACAAAAAGCAATGACAGCTATAAACAAAAGAAAAAGAAGAATTAGACCGCAAAAAGCAATGAAGTGTCTAAACTGTCAAATAATTTGGGATGGAGAGAGTATTAACAAAAATCTAATTGAAATTTTTTTGATAAAGATACCAACTAATTTGAAATATTAACTAACAAAGTCCATAACCGATCTAAAGTGGTCTGAAAGACAAAAGACCAAGTTGGTGGTTTTCTTAAAGAAAAACATACCACTGGTCAATGGATTTATTTTTATTTATTTTTTGTTTAGGGACCAAATTTAATGGATATTTTCATTTACTATTTTTTTTAGGACTTGTCCAGTTAGGCTATTTTAATCTATTTAGTTCCTTGGTCACTTTGAGTTGTTTGAGTGATGTTAATGATATCAAACTTTAGAGTTAACTTGTAAATTTGTCCAAGTTTACGTTTTTAGGGGTGAGTTTAGTGTTAACTCAAGAGTAAACTCGTTTTTTACAAAATTGGCACTTATAATGAGTTTGCACAATTTAAATCGGTGTTTCATCGGATAAACTCGTTCGATTTTAAGCGAGTTTACGATTTTACCTTTTCAAAAAAATTTGAAATATATACCTCTTTTGGTACAATTTTGAATTGTCTTTAATAGATTATTCGTACCTAAATGAATTATATAAATCTATGCACATTAATTGCATGACTGGTTAACATATTTTTCATTAATGTTTAAAAGGGTTTTTCTATCATGTAAAAATTTGAACATGTTAAGAAGTTTAAAGTAGAAACTTTGACTTAGTACTTGCACATTATATATTAAATATATAACTTTTTAATAAATAAAATCCTTCAAAAAAAAATTGTTGTTTTTCAATAAAAAATAACTACTTTAATTAAAGAAAGTTTTCTTGGAATTTAATTAAAGAAGCACTTAAACATATTTTAAAAATTTGAGAATGATAGCCAATGTAAATATCATGAATTAACATCAGTAGAAAAGTGACTAGTAATAATAGTAATATTTTACCAAGTAATTTTTAGAAAATATTACTCTGTTCGAAAATTGAATGCAAAAGACAATTGTTAATTAATACAGAGCAACGTTATCATTTTTCACTAATAACATTTTCAACTAGGACCATCCCTGCTTGAGGATTGAGAATGAATACTGAATACCAATATACAATGTGGTGTAGTAATGAGTACTATTACACAAAATACATACTTACATGACTTGTGGTGAATGATACAAAATGGTAGATTAAAACAATATGGTCCTATAGTTATCTTCTACTATGAAAAAATTGTAGAATTTCTATGCAGCAACTATTTGTTTTCTCTTTTTGTGGAAAAAGAAGTAGGATTGAATCAGGTCTTTACAATCTCTATGAAAGCTGGATCAAAATATTGAACTAAGCATGGAGAGCAGCAGCAGCAACTTTCTCTGTCAACTCGTCCACCGCTTCATCATTGGCCTCTGGAATTGCCTCCTCCTATGGACAATTAATGCCATTTAAAGAATCCGGAGAGAAACGTGTCAGAAAGTACAGATTTAGATATAAACAAAAAGATCAATTGAAAACATTGATGTGCAAAACTAAAATTTTAAAAGAAAGAATAGTTAAACATTGAGCTTATCAGCTGACATAAGCAATTGTGCTACTGTTTGGGAGAGCTTATGGGAAATACTCATGACATGTCCATAAGCTATTTTCAGCTTATTTCCATAAGCTCCCTAGAATAGCTTATAGCTTTATGTGAAAACAGTTTGACTTTATTTTATTTTTTGTTATAGAAATAGCTTATACATAGCACTTATATGATATAAAAGTTTATGATATAAGTGTTTAATTAAGCTATTTATTCAAGCAGAGCCTAAAAGCATGCAGTTTTGTAATTTGCAGGGACTGAAAAGCGGGTACAAAGACTAAATGAAATTTGAGATAATTATAAGGACCAAAACTATATTTATCCTACGGAAAAAAAATGTAAGATGGAGATTGAAAGGACTAATTTGTAAGGATATCATGTTCACTATATGCACAATTCTGAATACCAAAATAAGAACATAGTTGAGAAAAATGTTACCAATTACATTGTTACTTGACAAAACAAGGAAATCAAAATCAACTATTGAATATATTCTGATGATTTTCTTTCTAACCAAGAAAGGAGGATAGTTGAATACCTCGGGATCTTTACTTTTTTTGACATCTATACATTTTGAACCACTAATGCTGGCACTCTTCAACAGACATCGTGTCATGTTTGACGGTCCATTTTGTGCATCTCCATCTCCGGCTGGCTTTTCACAATTACTATTTTGATTATTCTCATCCTTGGGAGCAGGAACCCGCTCTCTGAAAGAAAAGAGAAAAAACTCCAAATTTGAAATTTTCAATGCATGTTATTAAGCAATATTCCAAGCCTTGTCTATGAAGATTGCAGATACAATAATTAATCTCGATTAAAATTCCAAACCTTTATGGTAATACAAAATTAAAATTATAAATAAAATAAACTTTCAAAAGAACACACATAATTACCTAGGTAAGGAGGCATGTTGTCTCAGCAATGGAGAGCCTCGTTCACCTTTCCCATAATTATCCTCAAGATGTGCAAACTGTCGTTTGAACCGATCAACCCCACTGTGTCACAGATAACAGAATTATGGACTCAAATCCGAAGAATACAACAATTTTCAAGAACGTGCATTTCTTATATGAGATGCAAGCAGGGGAAATTAACCATCAGCTGTTTCTCATGAGTCAATACTATAATTTGTACAAGAATTGTTTTATCGATAAAAATGGATAATTAGGAATTGAAATTTTAATACTATGAAAAACTAAACTTGCATGCTATGAAGCACAGACACCAGAACGACACTCACACGTCGACATTGATAAAAAATTTAGAAAATGACATAATTAAATGTAATGACAAGTGTCGGACATGATATGTGTCGGACACCGGGACACTCCTTCAATCAAAAGTGCCTGTACAACAGAGCTTGCATGCTCCTACTCAAAAAAGAAACTTGCAGGCTGATGTTTTGCTAATGGAGGATCTAGTTCTGCACATGTATTTGTATAGAAAATAGAAAATATCCACCAGAACTTTGGTGCAACAAACCAATAAGGGCTCATTTGATGGCCGTGATAGATATGACAAGAGAATTGGATAAGAATAGGATATGATGAGTTTGATAAGATCTTAACTGGTGTGCACCATATAGTATTAAACAACCTTATTGATATGTTTGAGATGGAATAGATAATGCATGATATAATAAATTGTGCAAATGACAATTATCATTTTGTGAGATGGCAGAAGGTGGTGGTGAAAGGTGAACCATAATGATGGAAGGTGTCCAGCGATGGAGGTTGCCCGGTGACAGTACTGAAAGAGGGTGCTCCGTGGTAGCAATGAATAATATTAGGCGAGAGAGATGGTGAAGGAGGGTATCGAGTGGTGACAGCAATAAAATGTGTGCTGTAGAGGGTACCTGATGTAGTGGTGGAGGGTGCCTGGCAGTAGTTGTATATAGTGTCGGGTGGCAGAGGGAAAAAATCGTTGGGTTGTGACGGCAGAGGGTGTCATGTAGTAACGTAAGATTTCGGCAGAGGAAGCAGTAGTGGGGGTTACTAGGCAACAAGTGCTACCATGGGGGAAGGACAAGAAAAAGTAGCAAGTAACAGTGAAAATTAAAAGAAAAAAAATTGTCACATTATTTTATCCTACTCTTATCTAACTCGACTTGTTCTCCGTGATAAAGTTGACGATAGGGTAACCAAACATGACAACCTTATTCTATCCTATTCCCTCACAAAACATAGGAGCATAACCCTTAATGTATACAATACAAAGGATCCTGATAATGGTTGTAAAACTAGGTCAACTGAATGTCTTGTTTCGTTTAGGAGAGACCGTGTCTAGAGACAGGACAGATATGTCATCTAAGCAAATTTGCTTCCACTTATATGCATCAGGCCATCAATTTACAAATGCATGCTGGTTAAGCCATAGAGATCCAGATTATTAAAAACAAGAACTTAGATTGAACTAAGTATTAAGCTTAGGTTATAAATTATTTAAAAACCACTATGAAATCATTAGTATCATCTCTACCTTGGATACATGAAGCTTGTTTGATCTCCACCACTAAGATATTCTTGGAGCATCTGAGGATGATACTCTAAAATCTGTTAAGTGCAAATATATAACAAGTTATTAACAAGGCACAAAGCAGAAGACAAAAAATCAAACCAATTCATCGAAATGAATGGTCAGACCTCTCGATAAATCAGCTCTCTAACATCATCTTTGGTCAATTTTCTTCTCTCAAATTCAAACTCAAGTTTTGAAATTGCTTGAGTGGACGGTTCACGGTCAACATTTGACAAACCATGAAAGTAGGGATCAGATAGTGCCTGCAATTACAAGCGTGACAAAAAAGTAAGGAACTTGGTGCACTGCATCAGCCATACTTATTTTACAGCTACTTCGTTTGGTGCATTCGACAGGTTTAGAAATTTCAACCTCTTCAGCTGTAGGACGATCTTTAGGGTCAAATGCAAGTAAACGCTCCAGCAAATTAAGAGCCAATGGATCTACATTTGGAAATTTTTTGGAGAATGGAACTGCTTGCTTTTTTCGCATACTGCTAAGGTACCTTCTAGCTTTCTCGTTTCGAATCTGTAAAATTAAGATTAAAATTATTTACAAGAGGACAAGAGAGGAAATAAAGAAAGCCTGAAAGGCATTTACTGAAACAAATCATATTGAAAATTGTCACAGCATAAGATATCGAGCCTTTTAAAACCAGAAAGTAGAAGTTTATAAAGAATTAATAATTAAATATCATTCAGAGTTGTCAATCGCGGATTGTGGATAATAGCACTTTGTTCAAATTCCGCTGTCCAGCGGTGCTATAGTACCTCTGTCCGCTATATGACAATATTTTGTACTGAATAGCATATTGTGCAACAAAAGTGATTTGTTCAAATTTTGATATGCTTAAGCGTTATAGTTGCTATTTCACAACACCGACATCGTTAGCAATTAGATTCATCACAGCATGTCATAAGCTTGATTATTGATATTACAAACTACACACTAGATTTGCACAAACTAACCTTCGAAATGGATTCAGTAGGAGGAGTACCAAGCAAATCAGTCATGAGGTCTAACTGGTGCACCACATTTTTCCCAGGAAACAATGGCTTGCCACTAAGCATTTCTGCAAATATGCATCCAATGCTCCAAATATCAATTGCTGGAGTATACTGCAAAAGACAAGAATTTGAAATTACATACTTATTTCAATACTTTCAATTTCTTTTTTTATACACCACTGTTGTCAGCCAAGGATAGCGGAAATAGTAATTTGTTCAATTCCGCTACACTAATATTAGAGTGTTATAGTGCTGCTATAGCCTCTATTTGACCACACTTTGTACCAAATCACATATCACAAAACAATAATGGTTTATTAAAATTTCACTACACTATAACAAGATTTCCACGTAGAAAGTGTTGTATATGCCAATGTCCAGGATTTAAACTTATATGTACGACATTTAACAAGAGATTATTGGACTAATATAACAGGGCATAATTGGACTTGAAGCATTAACAAGAAGGGCTTACTTTTGAGAAAAAAGAACCACATAGTTCAGGTGCACGATACCACCGAGTCGCAACATAGTCCTTAGTACAAGTAAAATGAATCAGCAAGATTATTTAAAGGATAATTTTTGAACAAACAAAATAAGTGCAATAGATTGCCATTGTATGCACTATAGAATGCTTACGGTCCAGAATATAGCTGATGGAGCATCATTGAATGAAACACGAGCAAGCCCAAAATCACATATTTTTAGTTTGCAATCAGCATTAGCTAGGATATTTTTTGGCTTCAAATCACGGTGAAACACATTCGCTGCAAGAAAAATATCATCTTAGTTTAAGATTACAATCAGCACAGGCATGGGACTTAGTTACAAGCACACCTGTATGTGTATATTTCAGGCCCCGAAGAAGTTGGTACAAGAAAAATTGATAGTGCTCAGGAGTAAGATCGTCGTTTGCTTTAATCACTTGATGAAGGTCAGACTCCATTAACTCAAACACGACATAGACATCCTTGAACTCTCTTCGTGAAGGAGGAAGCATTATATGTTTAATTTCTACTATATCAGGATGTCGTAGCAAACGAAGGAGTTTAATTTCTCTTAGTATCCGTGTGGCATCCGATACATGCTCAAAAACATCATTGATTTTTTTAATTGCAACTTTTTCCCCAGAAATAGTATCCACGGCAGAAACCACAACACCATAACTTCCTTTTCCAACCACTTCTTGGACTTGGTACCGACTTGCCTCTCCATATTCGGTAAAAAATTCTACCTCTCCTGCACCCTGCTCGATAACCAGAAACGATTATGTAGAAATAATTAATAACATGTAAAGATAATTTAAGGACCAAAGATTCATTTGATCTTCTCTTTTGAATAATTGCAAATTCGGCATTAACAGGCACAGGAAGCATCATGAAACAAAAGGATAAAACTATGAACACATTCTTGCAAATTCGCATATACTAGAGATGCCTTTAGTGTTGGCACTTCTTCCGATTGTACATCAAAGTCATAACAATAACAATAAAAGACAAACCAAGCATGATAAGGAAAGGAAGGCCTGTCTGGATTGGCTTGTTTGAGCTTATACATTGGCATAAGCATTTGTGAGATTGTTTGGGATATAGGGCCTAATTCAATATTTGAGCTTACCTATTGACATAAGCGCTAAATTAAACTATTTATACAAACAAAGCCTAACTCAATAACTAATAACTGAATGCTACCTCTTACCATGAAGAAGCATCAAATAACATCAATGACAATTGACAATAGTCTCTATCTAACATCAAAATCTTCTAGCATCAAATGAAATCAAACAAACCCAAAACCAAAATTCCCAAAAAAAAACAAATACAACCCAACTGAATAAATCAATTGTAAATCATAAAATCAAACAAACACAAAAAGGGGTTGGTTAAAAATTGAAACTTTACAACAACCACCATCACCCAAATAAGCTGAACTACAAAACCAATCAACATTATTGCATTACAAAGTCAAATCACATAAACAAAATCAAAAAAGTTAACTTTTTTATATTAAAAACTCAAAATGTAGATCCTCATTGAACCCAAAAACAAAAATTTAAACTTTACAACAACCGCCATTACCCAAATAAGCTAAACTACAAAATCAATCAACATTATCATATTACTACATAAACAAATCAAAAAAGATAACATTTTTATATTAAAAAACCAAAAGGGTCAATCCTGATTGAACCAAAAAGCATAAAAATGGAACCTTTTTGAGACGATCCATTACAGAAGGTATGAAAAGTGAACGTGTAGGAACTTTGAGAAGATTTAAAGAAGAAGGGTCGTTCTTAATGTTGTTGGAATCATTGTTTGAATGAAGAGGGTGATTGGCATTGTTGTGATGAGAGTTAATAGAAATGGTACGATGAATGAATCGACGAATGGCATGAACGAGTGTACCTCCACCACCCATATACACTTCCTTCCTCCTCAATCTTCGCCACTCCTCCAACCCAACATTGCATACATTGATTGATTCTCTCTCTCTTTTTTTCTTGACAGTTTTTTTTTTACTTTTTTTTTTTTTTTTTTTTTGGAATTTTCTATGCCCGAATGTTCCGGAAAACAATGATTCTTTGAGTTTTTTTGGATTTTTATTCAATTTTCCTGTTTTATGATGTAATAAATAAATAAGGGTAAATACTTTTTTTCAAAAAAATAAAATATATTTTGTGCGTATTTATTTACTATCATTGTACTTGTATCCATGGATTATTTGTTTGGTTGCTAAACTTGTACAATCCAAGTGTGAAAGAGTGGAGAATTTTAGTTCGAATTTCAACCTCTGCATATTAATGTTTATTTTGGTTATCAACTGAGTTGTATTTATAAGATTTATGCATTAATATATAAATTAATTGTTGAAATTAGAAACATAGATTAATGGACTTTTTGAATGGTAGATGTTAATACTTTAGTTGTTATCTTAGTATTTTATCCATTAATATGATTTGAACCTTGGATTTTTAACCTCAGCGGAGGTTAGATTTAGTGAAAAGGTTGTAATCTCTCAATAACTTGAATCAAAGTTTAAATCTCTATCGGAAGATGTGTTTACATTAATGTCTAACTGTATCTCAAACAAAATTACCTTTGATGAATTGAACATGTAAACTATAAGTGTTAACTTGACGTTATTTACTTATGTAACTCATGACACTTAATAACATTAAATCTTTTGTAAAACATTCCATTCTTATAAGTAGTTTTTTTTCTCACTAAAATTCTTGTAAATAATAGAAACTCAAGTTTTTTATTGGTATTTTTCTATTGTTACTTCTTTCCAACACATTTGTTCGGAGTTAAATTAAAGGATTAAATGCCCAACTAAGGGTCTGTTTGGTTCGAGAGTTTTGGAGGAGAGGGGAGTGGGGATTTTTAATTTAAAATGTTTGGTTCAATTTTTAGAAGGGGAGGAGAAAGGAGCAAATTTTATTGCATTGTCAAAATTATCCTTATATTAATTTAAAATCTCAATATTATCCTTGGAACAACATTTATTATTATTATTATGTTATATTATCCTTGAAACAACTTTTACTATTATTATGTTATAGGTTATATTATCTTGTAACAACTTTTATTCCATACTATTAACAATTTTTTCTTGTAACAACTTTTATTACTCCTTGTAAAACCCTTTTGCTGATTTATTATTTCATCGTCTACATCGTGTTGTTGTAGATTGCATCGTTATTGTTTCGTTACTTTATTATCCTTATTTAATTAAGTTTAAGGGTAAAACAGTAAAATAATTTTAAAACATCTCTCCTCCCCTTGTGAACTAAACACACTTTTAATTAAAATATCTCCCCTCCCCTCCCCTCCCCTCTCCTCCCCTCCTAATTCTCGAACCAAACAGACCCTAAATAGCTCCACAAAGGTGCATCAAATCACTCACTTGATGAGAAGAACTATGGTTTGGCGGTCTAAAGTTAGGGATGCATGCTCTGAAACAGATGAAAATCACCCAGCGAGGGATGGTGATTTAAGTTCGAGTTGAGTGATAACAAAAACTCATTGGAGAATAAATGTTTATTTGACCAACAAACAACTCACTCACCCGACAAGGGTACTTTTTTAGAATCTATAAATAAAGGTTTGCAGCCTCGTTTAAGGACATTCTTTGTTTTGACAGGTTTAGAAAGAAAAAAAAAAAGTTTGGGATAGTGAGATAAGACAGAAAAGAGGTAGAACATCGTAAGTAAGGTTGATTGACACAACATTGTGTCACCCTCTCATTTATATCGTAAATTATACATATTATGTGTAACTAATCTCTCTTTGAGTTGAGATTAGGTGTAATTTGTTGGGAATCTAATGTAAATACTTGGTATGACGAGTTATATATAAATCATATTTTCTTATGTCGATGTCTCTATTTTTACATTTTATACTTTTTCGACGTGCAATCCAAAATGGATCTTTTGATTTAGGCAGTGCTAAACATATTTATTTGTAAGGACATGGGTAAATGCATTTATATATGCTAGTTACAAGACATCGTATTGGGTTTGCAATCACATACATTGTTGGAGCGTAATGTCTTTCTATTAGCCAACTAGGCGAGACATCTGAGGTTAGAGAATAAAAAGGATCTTGCGTTATATGTGATACATTGAGATGCATGGACGACGATAGGTGAATGTATAATTGAAATAGGAGCAATATATAATCGATCAACCACTACCAACCGTTTGTTTATGACCACCACTTTTAACAATGAAAATAGTTGAACAATTCTTTTACCAAGTCCCCGTGCTCTCAAGTTAAATTAATGTTGTCTATAAAATTGATTTGATTTGAAAACAATATTTGCAACTTTTGAGTCTAAATGTAATTTTTACAATAAAATTTACCGTTCAACTCGCTTTGATGTCAATATATCAAAACATAAACTACATAATACTCTACTTACTTTTAGGTAAAATCAATTTATTCAATCAATATTTTTTATCCCAACACCAAATATACACTTAGGAATTTGTTATAACTTTTTTTAAAAATGATCCTTATAATTAAAATCTTTTTGATATAATTTTTCAACAAAGAATTTTTAAAGAAAATTTCAAATGAGAAACTGGTTTGAATAATTTTTGGTATGATTTTTGTTTTGTATAATATGATTTCAAAAAATGTTTAAAATGACAAGCTATATTGAACTTCTTCTCGTATTTTTTTTTTATAGGTAAAATCAATTTATTCAAAATTAATATTTTTTATTGCAATACCAAATATACACTTAGGATTTTGATATAACTTTTTTTAAAAATGATCCTTATAATTAAAATCTTTTTGATATACTTTTTCAACAAAGAATTTTTAAAGAAAATTTCACACGAGAAACTGGTTTGAATAATTTTTGTTTTGTATAATATGATTTCAAAAAATGTTTAAAATGACAAGCTATATTGAACTTCTTCTCATAATTTTTTTTTGCGAGATATCTTTTAGAAAAATTATGTGATTTTTATCATGTTAAATCTTTAAAAATACATATCTAAGTTAATTGATGTCAATTTTTTTATTTTACCAAAAAAACTACTCTTTTTTTGGAGTAAATTTTCATGAAAATCATTTTCCGAAATACCACAAAGAAAAAATCATTTGTCAAAAAAAGTTTATGACAAACCGACCCTTAATATTTTTAAAGATTAACCTTAATTTTTTTCTTGATAAATAGACGAAATGATAACAGTAATTTATAAACCTACGCACACAACTAGAAAGATTAACCTTTGCAGGTTGGGGTGTTTCTCTTTCCTCGCCTGTGAGGTCATGGTCTTCCCTTTCTTGTGTTGGTGCGGGGCGTCCTCTTGATGTATTTTGTACAGTTTTTCCTTTAATATCTACACACACATATAATTTGCCACTAAAAAAAATGTCCTCAGTACCAATGCACTACTACTCAATACTCCTAATAAATATTTGAACACATTTTTTGTAGTTTTGCACCTTGGTGTGTGGTCCACATTCGATAGATAGCGTATGCAAGAGGTAAATGACTGAACAAGGAGAGTTACAATTCCAAATCAAATCAAATTATTTCAATTTTGATTTTCCCAATCTGCCTCTTGCTTTTCAAAAGGGCGGGAGTATTTCATTTCATATGAAATTTGAATTATAGTTTTGGCGAACAAAATAATTTCAAACCTTATCCAATCCAATGGATGATGTTGTGGTTTTTTGTCACATTACGTTACCCTTTCATTAATCCTCTTGGACTTTCCCACTGATTTCACTTTTGATCCTAAATAATTTTCCTATTTATAGTGTCTCAATTAATTAACACAAGCCCACCGTTTCTCTCTTTTTAACCTATGAATTCCCTAAAAAAAACCTATGAATGAAATCAATAAAGTTGATATATTAGCAATTCAAATATTTTAAAAAGATGTAATTTGTATAAATCAATAATATAAAAAAATTGTTAATCGCCTGGCTTTTTGAGAAAGTAAGTATATTAATTTGAAGTTTGACAAAAATGTGAATACATATTAGATAAGAATTGTTTTTGTTCTTAATAAAACTTGTCTACACAGATATTCAATTAAATGAACTCATATTGTCACTCATAAAATATATTTTTAGGGATAGTTTCTAAAGTTAAGAATCAAGAACATCGTATTTCTAAAACTTAAGAATCAAGAACATCATATCATATATAATATAAATGTAAATTCGTCTTTGTTTTTTAATAAGCAAAATCACATAAGTGGTTTTTTTAAAAAAAAAAATCAAACTCAAGAACGTTTATCTTAAATTACTTTCTTAAAAAAAAAAAAGGATTATAATAGACAAGTGAAGTCGTCACTAATACAAATTTTAAAATAATGTTATAGACGAGACATGTTGTCACTGTTCAAAGTTTTAAAATAATTATTATACACAAAACATGTTATTGATAATTTTTTTAGAATAATAGTTATACCTGTGATAAGTCATCAATGATATAAATTTTAAATTAATTATTATACATGTGACAAGTCGTCTATGATACAAATTTTTAAAATAAATACTATACATAAAAAAAGTTGTCATTGATAAAAAAACTCCCAAATTAAATAAATCATTCACACCAATGGATACCCGTGCGGAAGCACAAGTATCTTACTAGTTGTCTTTTAACTTACCATTTAAACTACATTCATCCAAGATTTGTCAAAGTAAATATTAGTTAGGATAAATTCACTTTGGTGTTAGTTACATAATTGATACAAATCAATTTTTGTTAGAATAAATTATATTAAATCCACTTGGACTGATTTCTCACGATGTATTTCCGTTTGAGTTTTCTTGAGTCAAATCCTATATTTCTCGGTCGTTGTATTTTTTCTTTTTATTTAATATATTTACTTTTCGCTTAAAAAAAATTGTCAGGCAATTATTTTTTTGAGGAGTGGTGTCCCATTTGTTTATATAGAGATCACCAAAACAATTGAGAAAAGGGAAAAACAAGGGGCAGAAAAGCAAAAACCAAAATGGGAAATCTAGGACAGAGTAAACAAATCCAACAGAAGTAAAAACATTAGTTAGAGGTAAACAGGGAAAATGACAGCTATAGAGGGGCCACGTCACTGATCCTAGTGACGAATGTTGTAATGAACGGTCAAGATGATATCAATTGCCAACCTCATCTATTATCGTCATCATGTCATGCGTTTCATCACTGAAACCCATCACTCCTTTTTTTTTTTTTTTGGGTGTACGAAACCCATCACTCCTACTCCTAGTCTCCTTAAGGTTAGGTTTGTTTCATTTTTAAAAGGGAAAAAATAAATTAGAAGTACCATCAATTTGTATTTGTTTTATTTAAAAAAATTATGATATAACCTTTCAAAAGAAAACAAAATCAATTAAAAATTAAATTAATAACCTATGACTGATTTTTTCAAAATAATTTATAAATGATAAAATTTATTTATTTTTGTCAAAGAAATGATTAAATTTATTAATACAACATAAATTTAATTTATGTTATAAAATAGAAATGAAATCTAATTTTAATTAGACATACCCATTTTGGTAATTATACACCCAAAATCAATTTTAATTCAAACTATCCAAACAACATGAATTGATAAAAATCACTTTTTCTTTATTATATCCAAACATAAATCAATTAAGTTCAACTAACTTTTAGACAAAATCAATTTAGTCAAAATTAATTTTCGTCACCGTATAACTAAACACACACTTAATTAATCTTGACATAATTTTTTTTTGCAAAATTTTGACATATTTAAGAAAAGAAGAAGTTATTTTATGGGAAATGTTAGAGAGTCTATTCGAAGATTCTTTAAAGACTTAAAATAATTAAATTTTTTTTTTATAAAAAAGCTGTTTTTAATGTATTGTAAATTAATGTTTTTTTTGAAATATTTCAATTATTATTTTAATAAAATCCACAACAAATATTTAAAAGTCAAATATGTTTGGACTCGCTATAAAAGTCACAATTTTCAATCAGTTTACATAAATGTTTGTCAAAATTTAGCCCTTATTTTGATTTTATAGGAACTAGTAAATGGACTAAAATAAGTCAATGTTTGTTTTTTTGTAAAAATACAAAAAGAAAAAGTAAGATTGAGTAAATTATGGGAAAGACTACCGAGTGCCCAAAGGGCTATCTTTAAGAACTTTAAATAGTAAGTTTTTTATGGAAAGTTGTGCATTCAGTGCATCGGAAATTAAAGTGTTAAATTATAGTGTAATTTCTTAATTGAGAAACCTTAACAAATGTTCTTCGAAAATTCGTTAATAAGACCCATAAATTATATATATGGACAAAAATAAAAAAAATCTTATTTATAGTGATTGAAATAAATCTAACTCAGTTGAAAAAAAAAATAAAAAACTCCAACTCACTATTTTATTTTATTTTTGGATTAAATAAATTTTTCATCTTTAAAAATTTAGCAAATTTTGATTTTGACCAGTAAATTAAAATGGGATGCTTTACCCTCCCAATTTATTTATTTTATTTTTGGTCCATTAATTTTCATATAAAAGTCAAATCTATGACCCTTTCATGTTGAAGATGTATCCAATTCTTTTTATTAGGACAAAACGTATCCAAATTATAATTTTTTATTTTTTTTGATAGTCGTAGTTTAAATCTCAGATCTTACATATATTATACATTGTTTTTATCAACTGAATTGATCTTACGAGGACACACTTATAAGAATAAGAGACTGATAGAAAAAAGTTTACCATTTTTTTTAGTGCAATGATATAAAATTGTTTTCAAAATGACATAGTTTAATTTTAATTCAACCTTATCCTCAAAAAAATAATTAGACCCAAACATAGACTAAAATCCTGAGAGTAAGGCTAAAAATCCTTCAAAAAGCGTTACTTGATTAATTACTTCTTGTCTCATCTCATTTGAAATTTAGATCCCAATTTCCAATTTCCACCACACACCTCACACTTATTTCACATTTCCACCTAACCCTTCTATGATCTATCCCTTTTTCATATTATAAAAAAAAAAAAACATTTTCACACACTCTCTCTCTCTAAATACCCTAATATCATCTTTATTCACAATTATTCATTTCATTTCCCATTTTTCGAATATTACCCTCTCTCTCTCTCTCTCTCTCTCTCTCTCTCTCTCTCCTCATGCACCCATCCTCC
>Ga0228711_1005596_pt1 | contig 19083 bp, 5 predicted proteins | sample MedpolnodulmetaG_2_FD_177996 | JGI IMG/M metagenome (GOLD analysis project Ga0228711, IMG submission 177996) | Root nodule microbial communities from Medicago polymorpha collected in Santa Monica, California, United States - brown nodules | ecosystem: Host-associated > Plants > Roots > Nodule...
AAGGAGTTTTTTTTTTTTTTGACAAAGGGGGTGAACGGAGTTAAAGCGAGGGTTACAGGACTAGGAAGGGTTGGGTTTGACGTGGATTGTATAATCCAGATGTCATGTTATTAGTGGAGAACAGGATGAACAGTACCTAGGATACTGTTTCTAAGTTTTATCCTATTAAAAATACAATGTGAGTTTGGGAGAAAAAATGGTCAAAAGTTGTTATAAAATAGTTATACAAACATCATTTCTCTTAAATCTTACTTAACAAATATCATTTCTCCTAAATCTTACTTAAATATCATACATGACAAAAACTAAAATAAATAACTATTTCGTTTTGGCGATACCAAAGTTTGTGTGGTTTGATTGATCATGTCAAGAGCGCTACAAAAAAAAACCTATAGATGGATTACTTAAAAACGTAAATTTGGCATTATCCTTGACCATTGATCGTACGCGGAAAAACAATTGTTTGGTTAATATTTTGATTTGTTAAATTATTTTTGACTTCCAAAGTGTTTATTTATATCTTTAGCGTGTTTTTTACCTTCTTATTTGATAGTGTATTATAAAATTTTTAATCAGTGGTGTTCATTGTTGATATATCAGATATAAGTAATATGTCTAATGTTAATGAAAAAATAAATGTTAAACATTTTATATAAGAGAGATAACATATAAAACCTAGTGTCTTTAAGTTGTAGTTAAAGTGTGGGGTCTCTCAAAATATGGATTACAAACATTCCAATTCATGGTTTTTTTTGTTACCAATACACGATCAATTTAATTGTACGATCTTTTTTTTAGGATTAATTGTAAGGTTAAATATGTTTTTGGTCTCTATAAAATTGAGACCTTTTAAATTTAGTTCTTACTTAATTTTAATAGTTCTTTTAGTCCCTAAAATTTTTTTTTGCACTCAGTATTAGTCCCTCCTCAATTCAAAATTGTTTAATTTATGCTTAAACTCTTGAGTTTTTGAACAATAATTTGCAGACGTGTTAGAAACATTACTAAAAGTTCCTCTGCAAAAAATTGTCGCAAAATTTAATTTCTACGTCCAGATTCTGTTCATTTTATCTTTAACTTTTGTCGTTTTAAAAAATTCATATTTAATTCGTTTCATGTTAAAAAATTCTAAATTTTAGTATATGAACCTTTCATAGTGTTATAAACTCGTTACTTGTCATAAAAAAATCGTTTAAAAATTTAAGAGTTTAAGGATAATCAAACAAACTTTGTTGTAACAAGAACTAAAATTAGAAGTAATTTTTTTTTGTTGGGACTAAAAAACCTATTAAAATTAAGTAAGGACCAAGCTTAGAAGTTCCCAATTTTACAAGGACCAAAAACATATTTAACCCTTAATTGTACTATCTATATTTTGACATTTAAATTAAACTTATTTTTGTGTAAAAAAAAATATAGACGAAATTATTGGAGAAACTTAAAAATGAAACCACGTTGATGATTCGGATGGTTTTATTGATTATCTTTCTCACAGCAGCAAGGGTTTTTTTCTGACATAAATTTTCGACTTATTTTGTACCAAAAAATATATATTTGGTTTATCTTCAATAAGATAGGATATGAGGATAGCATATATTATATGCTATTGATCCTCAAATTTTTCACTGTATTCTTCCAGTATATATTGTTAATGCTATAACAATTGATATGACGTAGATTTTTTTGGGGATCACATGGATTTGTCTGCTTCAAAAAAATATTGTGTTAAGTTGTTAATTTAAAGGAAATTATATGAAAATTAGAATGGAGTGGATTAACATTTAGAGATAATGTTGATAAAATCTTTAAAATTGTTGAGTAGATATGTTGACAAAATCTTTAAAATTTAAATCTATTTGACCAATAAAATAACTCAGTTTAGCATATAATATAGGAATATTTTTTTTTTGAATGACAATGTTTTTTATAACACTTTTTTACATGAAATTTTTTAAATCATGCAAAATATCGATTATGGAAATTTTAATTGTATATTTTATGACCTTTAATTTTTATCCATGAGGTTATCTTATTGTTAGAAATTTTGCTATTTGTTTCATTTTAAATTATCTAAGAATAAGAGAGCCAAATTAAATGTATCATGGAACACCAAGCTTTTGAGACACTTGCCGAATAACCAAACTAAAAGAAATGGGTCGTAATTTCAAAAGGATATACCGAAGAAAAATCAAGCCAATTACGCACAAGGCGTTAAAGAGAAGTGAAAGACATTACAATCTAAAAACAAATGATTTGCTCATACAATGTTTCTGCAATCCATGAAATAAATTTAAATTTATTAGAGTATTAAAGAAAAGTAATTGTTTTAAGTTTCATTACTCTTTGATGATTTGTCTTGCATTTTTTATTAAAAATATTGAATGAAGTATTTATTATTGTATTAAAAAGTAAAAATAATACTAATTTCAATATAAATTATTTTTGTTAAAGTTATACTCGATTTAAAACAGAAGGGTATTATGATCTACAATTTTTTCACAACAACAATGTTTAATAATTAATCTCAAATTTGGAAGATAAATGTAAAGTATGAGTAAAATATTTCGTGAATTGCACGTTTTCCATCATGTAAGGGTAGTTATCTTGACAGCTGGCTGGGTAAAATAGTCAATGGACCATTCCCACTTTAGGCCGCTAATCACAAAGACATTGGATCTGCCGTCTAACCCAACGCAGTAAATGCTTACTCACCACAAATCCCACAATGGCACGTATCTTCCCATCATTCTATCAACAGCAATTTTTGGCTGACACCTCAGCACAGTGATAAAAACACACAACGTGGCGTAACATGGGACTCACCGTGCCATTGCCACCAAAGCACTACCAATAATTGCCAAATCTTCATTTTCCACAAGAGTTAATTTTCTTCTTCTAATCTAATCTATATTCTATACCTATCTATAGAAGAAATAGAAAAAATTATTCTTGTTTAAAGTTTAATTAAATCAATAATTAAGTGAATTAAATCACTTTCAAAAAAATTGCATCAAAATTTCATTTTTTTTTGTTAAAAGATTATAATTTTAAATTTAAATCAAATCAAATCAAATTTATTCTTATCTTAGTTTAAATTTTAAATTAATTTTAATCCAATTTTCGAAACAACCTTAACAAATCAAATTTAAAATAATTTTAAATAATCATCGATCATTGGGTTGGTGTAATAGTATTAACTTGAGACCTTAGAGTGTATTCCAGTCAATGTTTCAGATTGGATTCTCCGCTTATCAATTTTAATGAGTTAGTTTGCCTTCTTCAAAAAAATCTAAAAAAATAATATTAACACACTTAGATTCGTCCGTTGGTGTTAACTTGAGACCATGAAATGTGTTCCTCTCAAGTTTTCATGCTCAAATGTTTACAGTGTCAATCTCGGTAAGTTGGTTTGAATTATTAAAAAAAAACAATTCTAGTTCCATAAGGTTACTTTTTCGAAGTTTAAAATAGTAATCTTTTATAAAAATGTGTGCTATTTAGTGTATTATAAATTGAAATGTTTTTTTTTTAGGGATATAAATTGAAATGTTTAACATTTTAATTATAAATACATTGAATTAGTTTTTTTTTTGTAAAAAAAAAGCGAGACGAATATTTTTTCTATTAAAAGTAATAACTGATTAAATTTTGTTTGCAATTTGAAGATTAATTTTTTTTTGTCCTAGTGGTCAGAATTCAAGGTGAATAAGTGAGGTGTCCGGAGTTCGAATTCCGACTTCCTACATATAACAATGCGTGTCTCTGCCAACTGAACTATCTTCACGGGGATTTGAAGATTAATTTTATTACCATGAATATGGCGAGAAAACTGGACTCACCTCCGTAAGCAAATTTATATTATTAAAAATATATAAAAAGATAAATTGTGCCAAAATATAAAAAGATGAACATGTATATAAGACCATTGCACCGTGCATAATAATATATGCACAATATACACAACAAGGAATAACAAAACTCAAACAAACACAATAGTGTAGTTTGCCTCTGCTGATTTTTTTCTGCAATTAGTTAGAACTCAAGAGCCAGTTAAGGCTCAGAAATGCACCGCACTTTAGTAGTGATTCTGTTTTTTGGCGGCGAAATTAAGTGGGAGAAGGAGCGATAATTGCACCCTCATTATAATAACTAACTCAGGAAACAAGATCTTTCAGAATCTTCCAGAATCAATACCATTGCTTTGCTTGATAGGGTAAATTACATAAATTTTACAAATCTTCATTTACACTCACATCACATCGTAACATTACCACGTTTCAAAATTTGAAATCTCGAACGCGTAAGTAGATATATAAATATATACTAATCTTTGGTTGTTTTATTTTTTCAGTGAGAATTAGGGTTTTGATAGCTTCAACCGATATGTCGGCGATGGAGGTGGAAGCAGTGAAGTGCTACTGTTGCGGGTTAACGGAGGAGTGCACTCCGTCGTATATTGATCATGTTCGTGAGAAATACCAGGGTCGTTGGATTTGTGGGCTATGTGCAGAGGCAGTGAAAGAAGAAGCTTTGAAATCAAAGAGAGATATTAGCACCGATGAAGCCCTTAATCAACACATGAATTTCAGAACTTTAACATCAAGTCCTCCTAATAAACCTACGGTTGATTTGATTCTTGCGGTGAAACATCTTCTTTTTCGGTCTTTGGATTCTCCGAGGAAACAACCTATGAGTTTTCGAACGGTTGGTAGATCGCATAGATAGCTGTTTTTCTACAACAACACAGGGTTATAAGGTTTAATTATGCTAATGCTAGTTTATGTTTTTCTAATGAATGATCAGGGAACAATTTATGATGATTGTTGGTACGACTCTTCCTTGACTTCAATTTACACATGTCACTTTTCTATTTGATTCAATATTGCCTGGGATTTCGTTTTCTTATTGAATTAAAGTTCTTTGATTTGTCCTGTATAAAAAACAAAAAAAGTTCATTAATTTGCATAATCGTGTGCGCTAAGAACTTGTGAAGTACTGTGCTGATTTTTCCCATAGATGTTTAGGATTAACTCTCCCAATCCTCACGCTTGCGTACATAAAATGAATGACTAATGATTTTAAATTACGACTCCAATATAATGGGTTTTGAGGTTTCCTCTAAACATTAGAATTACAATTTTCATTGAATTGATCACACTTTCCTATGTTAGTCTACAATATAATGTTTGCAACTGTGATTGTGTACATATAAATTTTTAAATTCAACCCTTTCGAGAAATCAATGTTTAGATATCAGTAAAGGGGATGATTAACTTGAGGTGGATTTATTTTGTTGATCGACTTGCTTGAAAAGATTATGTTGTTGGATTTTTTACTTTGAGATTTGTTTTATATTCCTTGGTTTACTTCAATTTATTTTGGATTTTGTTTTATATTGTTGGATTTATTTTGTGATGAGACTTGTTTAATGTTGTTAGGATTATAATAGTCGCATTGATGCTCTTAGTTTGTTTTCTTGGGATTGATGCCCTTAGTTATGATGCAGAATTTGTAAATTATGTTGTTTAATTTGTTGATGGTGTTGGATTTGTGTAAATAAGCTTGTTTTTACCAGTTTTTGTAAAATCCTTAAAAAAAACAAAGTTTTTGTAAAAAAAAAAAAATGCATTAATTTTCTTTGTTTGATTGGTTGATCTGTCAATTCGTCAACCACTACTAAGCGAGTCCAACTGAGATTTTTAAGTCAATCACTTAGATTGACTTTGCTCGCCTCATCTTATTTTCTGTCAAGCTTAAACCAGACGAGCCTACACAAGACAAGTCCGCTTTATCATCCTTAATTTGTGAGGGTATGGATGATGGGTCCATTTGCACTCGTGTACAATGAGCTCTACAGAAGATAAAGTAAATTTGAGGTATAGACGTATAACAATAAAAATGAGTCATTTAACTTAATTTTAAAAAATTAAATAACCTCTGTGACCAAAACAATAGCCATTTATGTTTAAAAATATAAACAATTTTGGATGAAACTACTCAATGACTGACTTATCTAAAATGTGATGTGATACCACCAATAGAGAGAGTAAATCTCACTATTATAACTTAAAATGCTTGTAAGGTGGAATTAATCGATCACAATTTTATAATATCATAAGAACAACCACGACTCTCCTAAAAAAAATGAAAGAACAACCACCAATAAATTTTAGAGTTTTTAAATGAGTGAAGAATTAATTATGAATTTTCATTCCTCATAGTTATGAATTTCTTAAACAATTCATAATTAATTCTTCCTTAGTTTAAAAACTTTATAATTTTGTGGTAAATGTTCTTGATAACCGACAAAATAGTAGGTTATCACGTTGCGTTTATTCCCCGTAATAAACAAATAACTGAGTGAATGTATGAACCTAAAACATCTAATTAGTGCCTATTTAAGATTTTGGGGTTTTAATTAGTTTTTAGAGTAGTTTAATCCTTTTGAAGTGACAATACTTGTTTTGGATGTTTGATGGAACAACGTCTATATCTTTAGCAGCACTAGAGTTCTCACTTCCTATATCTTTAGCAGCACTAGAGTTCTCAATTAATCTCATATCTTCTATAGATGAGCATGAGTGCTACTTCTTAGTGATTTAGAGTTAGAATTATTTGGATGATGTTTCAAGCTCACATCTTTTATTCTTAGATTGTAATCTGTCAATGGCTCAATTTTAACTATCAATTTAACTTTTCATGTTTTCATTTATTTATGTTCCTTCAAAAAAAATGTTTTCATTTATGTTTGCATTTCACCTTAAGTGGTTTGAGGGTTTTTTTTTCATAAAACAAAATTCCCTTAATTTGGGGAATTAAAACATTGTATTTATTTATCATCAAGTACAAAAACTTTCTCTCATCAATTTTCTATCTTTCTCTCTAATCTCATCCCTCCCAACGTTTATCTCCTTTCCCTTTCAAGCTCCCAAACTGTGTCCTTTAACTTTGACTTAACAGAGGTTGATAGAAAAAATATATCTGAAACTTAAAGGATCTATCTGAAACCTTAAAAACTTAAAGGACCTATATAAAATAAACGTAAAATTTAAAGGACCCGGAAAAATATTTCACCTTATTTAAACTATCAAAGTTATAAACTCGAATTTTCAAATAACAAAAACACAAACAGAAGAATTCGGGAAAAAAGTTTCCTCTAAAATTACTACCAGTACAGTACTACACACGATGTTGTACAAGTACCACACAAGTTCCAAGATCCGGTAGTACTACCAGTTTGTTTTATTTTCCAAATTCCGTAGATAACCTTGGAAAAATGTGAACACGAGGCAAACCAAAAAACGCGAGGAAGGTGGAATGGAGGGGTAGTTTGGGAAAAGCAAGTACTGGAGAGTATTTTTAGAATAAAAAACAGCGTACATAAGAAGCAACACACAAAAATGACAAGAACAGAAGAATCCATAGAAGAAAAATAAATAGAAGCATCATCGTTCATTGTTTTGTGCAACAAAAAAAAAACCTTGAAGTTCAGAAAGAAGAAAAAAAATAATCCAGCGAAGATGATGCACATGACTTTCTATTGGAGCAAAAAGGTGACACTGCTTTTCGATTCATGGAAAACCGATTCATGGACGAGCTATGCACTGAGTCTACTCGCTTGTCTCATCGTTTCCATTTTCTATCAATTTCTTGAAAATCGCCGTATTCGTCTCAAGCTGTTGGCCTCCGAGAAGCCGTTTCCGGCGGCGATCGAAGCTCCTCTTCTACGACGGACGTTCGCCGGAAGTGGAGCTAAATTAGGCGTGAGAGTCGCCGGAGCTGTTCTGTTCGGGCTGAGCTCGGCGATCGGGTATTTCTTGATGTTGTCTGTTATGTCGTATAACGGTGGTGTGTTTATTGCTATTGTTGTTGGTCTTGCCGTTGGTTATTTGTTATTTAGGAGTGATGGTGAAGATTCTGTTGTTGTTGATAGTTCTTGCGCTTGTGCTTGATTATTGCTGATCGGTTTGTTAATTTGTATTATTATTATTATTATTATTCCTAAGGTCTGTTGCATATGGGAACTTTAGATCTGTTTGGTTTATGCTATGTAAGTTTATGCAGTTATTGTAATTAACTAATTATTGTTATTATCAAGAAATTGTTATTGTTAAGATAACACGACAATTCTTAATTTTAAGCTTGTTTGTCTGGGATGTTTGATTTGGGGGGTAAATTAAATATGATTCCATGAGAAATGATCTTGATTTGGATCTATTTTTAACTTTCTAGCTACTGCCTCCTGAGCTAAAAATTGTTAAGGAGCTATCTGCAAAGTGTTTGGAAAATGAAAACGCTCCACATTTAACTAACCTTGCTAGTTCAAAAGGTTAAGAAAAAAGAGGAGAACGTTTAAGATTATGCCAATCTTTGACATTCAGTTAGCCCAGTGGTCAGAATTTCACCTCTTAACTCTTACGTGAATAAGTGGGAATTCATATTCGAACTCAGCCCCTGCATATTGCAATGATTTATACCAATTGAACAATACTCGCATAGACTTTGACCTTCAGATTTACACATTCAACTTAGGAAATGTGAAATGACAGACACAAGGATATTCTTGTAAGAGCTATGCCAAAGAGTACTAATAGGATGGAATGGAATGGAATTTGACGATAGTAGTAAAAACTAACTGATAAACTGGTAATGTGAAATATTACTCCATTGATGGATAAAGGGGTAATTGTAAAATAATATTAGTAGTTCATTTCATGCATTTAGTGTAGACAGCATTAACTATCCACTATCTCATGAAGTGTCTACATTCAATGTCACATTGCTCTTCTGTAAATAGCAGGACTTGTGATAAGGTAGATAATTTCCATTCAAGACAAAAATGATAGTAAGACTAAGAGACTACTAGCAATTCTTTTTGAGAGAAAGAGAGTAAAGAGTCTGTTTTTGCTATAGTTTAGTCGTATTGTATATCATCTAACTTGTCTTACATCAACAGAGTTATTGTAGTCCTATTTTTCTAATCTAGTAGAGATATTTTGGCGTACTAGATTTTGTGGATTTCCCCCTTACATTGATTGAGAGGCTTTTCACGCTAAATTTGTGATGTAACTTTAGTCTATTATTTTGCTTCTCTGCTTAATGCGTCTTTGAAATTTTAAGAGGATGAAAATTCTGCTGTATTTCTCAATAGTCGCATCAAAGATGGTATGATTGAGAAAGCTATTATCACGTGAAATTCAATATAGGAGGGTGCTTTCACTCACTATGGAGATTATGATGCACGACTGTACGGGGTCATGTTGGTTAAATTAAATAAATGTTACAGATTCCTGAATGCCAAAGCAATTCGGGAAGCTTCTATAGTATTAAATAACTTGTAAGCTTATATAGCTCTAGTGGTTAGATTGCCATGGAATGTAAAGTGCAAACCATCTTGAGTTGAGAAATAGGAATTGAGAACTGAGATTTTTCAAGGACTTATCAACGAATGTGAATAAAGAGATGAAGCAGGAAGAAAAGAGCAACTGTGATCACCGAGTCATACCATAAGCAAAGCCATTTCAAAATCAAGAAGTGAAACAAAAAATAACTTACTGCCACGCTAAATAAAATCACAAATACTGCTACTAACAGATTAACAGTGCCAAAAGGCTATAATCCAGTTAGAATCGGTGGATACCGTTCTCTTTGCTACAGAGCCTGCAATATGATAGAGCAGAAAATTACAAGTACATTATTAGTATTCAATTAGGAATGCAGATTAGACAAAAGCCACAAAGTTTCACCAAAAGCAACTGTTTTAACAATAGATAGAAATTCTCCTATGAAGATTAGAAAACACATTCTAAAAGGTTATTTTACAATGTACAGTAGTATGCATATCATACAAACCTTCCTGTTATCCTGTATATGGTAAAGTTTAAAAATGGTTACAGTATGAACTACCCTTATGTTCATCCGCTGTATCTGGGACATAATATTGGTCTCACATACCAACTGCCATTTAAAATTCCAAAGAAAGAAGTAAAGTTTAGGTGTAAAATTGGGTCTAAATAAAATCGTATTTTCTTTGAAAAAAAAAAGATCAGCAATAGGTGGATAAGGACACGGATTTCATTATTCAGCATGGGTATTACTTCACTTGAAAGTATGTAAATCCATTGTATAAAGTTGAACCTTGACACATAATATTACAAAATGCAATACCTGCATAAAAAATTTCTTTTGAGGACGTAAAAAAAAAAATGAAAATTAGACTGTTCTGCTAAACAAAATATACTATATCTGTATACAGGAAACTGCAAGGACCTTTATCAGTTTTTCACCCACTCTCTTGCTAATATTCATTAACAACTTGACATCTTTTAGATCAAGTCCATATGCCCCAAGAAAGTTTTAAACTTTTACCATCACAACTCCATCTGCCGTAACTATAAAAGAGTGCACAAAATTGACTTTTTAGCAGTCTGCAAACATGTGTTGTATTGATTTTTACCAACTGTTAAATTCAGCTGTTTTTCCCACCAAAACCTACGTATTTAACTTTGAAGAATGGCTAGTCAAGAGTTGTTAAATGGCTGATGGCCTACTCTAATGAATTAGAAACCATTGACTGCATACCAAAATATTACAGAAACTTCCAATATTGCATTAAAAAATGTTCGTTGTACAAATAAAGTTGTATGATCTATACAATTAAAAATTATTATATTTTGACTTTTCGGTCTATTTACATGATAGTCATTTCAATTTGGTACTAATACATTGAATAACTCGTGTACTAAGCTTACGATATTATAGAGAGAACAAATCACAGGACACAGTTGAAAGTTATATAGCTATTAGATTGATGCAGAAATCAAAACGAACATTATATACAGGATAAAAATTATGTGAATTTTCACTTATATTTAGAGTATATAGTATCATCCATTTTAATTTAACTTCTTACACAAATTTTGGATATGCTCACCTCAATCATGCACCTAGTAGTTACTTACATTCAGCTTTATGATTAAAAAAGCTATATCTCTTAGAAACTAAAAATGACAAAAACATCTTATCTACTTTGCTACTGAATATGGAATTTACCATATGCAAAATCTATTTTTTTTGTGCTTAGTAAGACTAAGGCAGGATGACAAATTGGCAATCTTTTCCTCAGTAGTCATCCTGTAGGACTCTTTCATGCCACATGTCATTATCTCATTGGCTACTTTCACTAACAGCCACATACACAAATGGTCCTATGAACACATCATCAAAGTCCTGAAGTGATTCCAATGATTTTACCACATCACTCATATTAGGCCTTGGATTAGGATGGTGGCTCAAACATTTATAAGTCAATGCAGCAACCTTCAAAGCTCCTTTAATAGGAAACTGTCCCTCCAATCTTGGGTCTATGATATGAGGAAGCTTTCTTTGATCTCTCAAAATAGGTCTAGCCCATTCCACTAGGTTTCTCTCCCTATTTGATCTGCTTTTATCCACTACCCTCTTTCCTGTAAGCAATTCCAACAACATTACTCCATAGCTATACACATCACTCTTGGTAGAAAGATGACCTGAAAATTGAAGGCAATTAATTGACTAAGTTAATGATTTCTGCTGAGTTTGTACCATAAAATGCAAAAGTAAAGTTTGTTGAAACATGCCAATTAAATCCTGTTTCCTAGGAGCAGCATAGCCATGTGCTAATAAAGTTAGTTAAAAAAGGTAATTAAGAACCTATTCAAATTGACTTATTTGAGCATATTTTAATCTACTGGCGTAAACACTTTGTGAGACTGTTTAAAAGAGCTTATGAAAACAGTTTATGACATCTCTATAGGCTAGCTTATGTAAATGACTCAACTTATATGAAAACAATTTGACTTTATTTTATATAAAAACAGCTTATACATAAGCGCTTATGCTACAAGTGCTTAAGTTGTTTATCCAAATGGACCTATATGGTAAAATGCCAATACCTGACATGATATACTCAGGAGCAGCATAGCCTTTTGTTCCCATTATGCATGTTGTTGTCACATGTGTTTCTTCTCCTTCAGGACCATCTTTAGCTAATCCAAGGTCTGATAGTTTAGCTGTATAATCCTGAATTTACGGAAGAAAAAAAATTACATGATGTAGGCTAGCAGCAGATGCAACATTATCATTGATCAAATGAATGAACATACCGAGTCCAGTAATATATTTGAAGTTTTAAAATCTCTATAGATTACAGGTTTATCTGCTTCATGCAGGAAAGCTAATCCTTTAGCTGCACCTAATGCAATTTTCATTCTGGTTGACCATGGTAATGTAGCAGAGTATCCTGCTTGTATCACAACAAAGAAAATAAGAAATCAGACTTAAAGCATGATTAATATATGGATATAATATAGTATTAGTAAAGATAAAGTAAATGCAACATACTTCTGAACAATTGATTCTCCAAGCTCCCTCTTGTCATGTACTCATACACCAAAAGCCTCTGCTCCTCCTCACAACAGTATCCAATTAGCTTGACAAGATGTGGATGTCTAAGCTGTCCAAGAAATATAATCTCTGCCTATAATTGAAAAAATGTACCAAGCTATAATCAGATATTCCTCAATCATGTTTCATTACCTATAGCCTATTAATTCAATTATTACTTGTATGGGAATAATTTAATTCATATATAATATCAACGTAAAGATTTGTTACATTGTCGATCAATCGTAATTGTTAGATCATTAAAAAACATTTGAGTTTAGTCATAACAACTTCCAAAGTCACATGATTGATTGTGAGTTGTTGATAGTGCAAAACCTTTATAGCAAAAATCTTATATCAAAATTAAAAACTTTTAGAAAACTAACCAGCCACTCCCTGTGACCTTGTGAGCCATCCAAGTTGAGTCGTTTCACAGCAATAGGTTGAGCCTTCAAACCATGTCTGAGTTTATCATCAACAAAACCCTTATACACAGGTCCAAAACCACCTTCACCTAGCAAATTACTCCTTGAAAAATTATGTGTTGCTTCTCTTAGCTCCTCTAGTGTAAATGTGTAAAGCTTTGAACCAGCTAGTGAAATGGAAAGATCCTCAATAGCTTGAGTAGTAGAGCTAGAAATGCTTATATCAGATAAGCTTACCCTTTGGAAAGAACCTTGTTTTAAAACCTTTTTTTCTGGTTCTTCTAATGAGTATTTTGTCTTGTAACAACCTAAGATCAAGACAATAGACTTCCATGTAATCTTTTTGGAACTCATCTAGAAATAAATGGTTTGTATGTTTAATAATGCTACAAAATAAAAACACCTTAATTTTATCTCTTAAACCTATAGTGTATTACAAAGCCAACAACATACAAGATGACACAATTGATGGCAATAATTAAAATAAATAAGTGAAAGATTAGGAATTCATGGCACGTACATTCTTCTAATCCTAACTACCCTTAGAAAAATACTTATGCGAAGATTCCTTGACTTCTAGACCTTTTGAATATACGTATATATAATAACACTAAGGCCACATTCCATTTGACACTGTATGTATACATGCATGAATATTGATACTAATTTTTTTCTTGTCACATTATTTTTATAATATAGTAACTACTATAATTGTTGTCACATATTCAATTAATTAGAGGTCAAGTAACCTGCCTACTTGTTGACTTCAAATGTTATTCTACACAACATTTCCCCCAACCCCTTAGAAACAAATTAACATGTATCTATATTGTTAATTTACCTTAGTCAGTCGTCCACTTAATTGTGTTTAGAGGTTGATTAACATTTTCAGGAAAATGGGAGAATTTGATTATTTTTTTTTTGCAAAGTGCTAAACCAACAAGCCCATTATCGAATCTTTTTTGATGCACCCTCAGATGGTTTTCTTTGGTCATTCAATTGATATTTCCCCGTTATTGGTAGGTCATGCTCTTCTGGATTGCTTTTGTTAACAGGTCAATATCAAACAATGCATCACGACAATCAAGCTCCTGTTTTCAAAATTAATTAATTATAACGTGATTAATTGATTCTTGAGGATAGCTTCTACAAATGGAATTGCTCTCATATTTTCTTTGGGTGTGACTAGGAAATTGGGAGTATTTATTAAATTCTGACAATGAGATATCCAATGTACATTTGAATTTTGGTTAAGGAATAATATTACGAGCAAATACTCAAGTTAATCCTTAAAATTGTAGGAGTAGTCTTTAATATTATCAGTATTTTAAAATGATCATTAGAATTGCAAAATGTTAACTAAGTATGTCCCTCTATCTGAAACGGTTATTATATGTACGAATGACATTATTTACTCCATTTTAAATTCATCACTAATATTATCAACTTAATGTCATTTTAGTCCCTTCAAATAACAACGGATGGACAAATTTGATTAATATTTTGCGATTCCAAAAATTATTATGGAATATTGATATTGTGAGGAACTAGATACCGTCCAACAATTTTCATGACCAATTTAGATATTTATTCATAATATTAAAGAGGCAATCTATAACTACAGCCAAGGACTTTATAAGGCTAATTAGATGTATTAAAATTATTGAGAAGAGGAGAAAAAAGAGATAAAGAAAAGGAAAGATAACATCCACTAAGGTCAAAGAGAAAGGGTGAACAAATAAATCTAACCATCAACCACTTTGATCTATCCCTTATGGAAAATATGCCAAAATTATACACATATTGTCGTTAATTAGGCTAATTTTTGCATCACTCTTTGACAGTTCAAATTTATTATATTTCCAAGTGTTTAAAATAAGACAAAAAAGTTTTAACTTTGAATAATGCAAATTTCAGTACTTGCATGTTTGAAAGGTACATTAGATTTAAAAATAAAAATAAAAAATAAAGTGACCAGCAGCCAGGGCTTAGGTACAAAGTTGAGTTTGAGAGATTGAAAAAATGACCACATTATAAGAATGACACATCATAAAATATGAATTCCCCATACGGATATATGAAACGTGTGAATAATCTGAGTTCATTAATTAAAAAATCAATTTAAGTGATATCATAATGTATGTTTAGTGGATTTTTAAGATAAAAAAGAAAACACTGAAAATGGTGATTTCGTTAATAACGTCCAATCTTGCAAGAATTGAATTTGATAAAAAAAAAAAAAAAAACATACATTAATTGTAAAATGTATTATTTGGATAAGTTTTTCCTTCCAAAAATATTTTAAATCTTCGTGTAAAACAAAAATTATACTTGAATTGCAAGAAGTAATTAATAACGAAATCAGCAGATAAAACTCTTAAAACGTGACCAATTTGAACGCCTCCATCAACCTATAAGAATATTTAACGTGCTAGTTCAGTCTATATAGATGTCCTTATCAACGTAATGAGATATTTAGGGCTTGTAGTAGGTGATGATGTTAAGAGATTATTTTTTGGGGTCAACAGTGATGTTAAGAGTTGAAACCAAACATTGGCTCTCTGAAAACAGTCCTTAACTAACGTAACTACCCAAAAGTTGCGCTATCGAAGTACGCAAGAAAGCGTGCATGTTATGGCATGGCAAATGGAAGTAAGTGAGTGATGGTACGTAACTGAACCGGAGTTCGATGATTGGATAATAATAATTGGAAGTTTGGAACATACCAATCAGAAAATATGTGAGCTTAAAATCTACTACTTTGCTGCCAACATTATAAGGAGCGATGGGTGCTATTAACACTCTCTTTGATACTTTATTCAATATTTACTCTTTTATTGAGTGAAATTCTTGTCGGATTGTTTCTTTCATGTGGGACCCATATGAGTATCTCCTTAGATTCCATGTAGATCTCACCAATCAAAAAAATATAAGTTTAAAATCTACAAATTTCCTTGAACTTCTTAACTCTGTCAACACCACATGTGAGACATTTTTCATTGACTATTACTTTTCTCGCCACATACATTTCTCGCACATTCTACTCTTTTTTTTTTCGAAAATGTTCAGGGATTTTCATATCATAAAATCCGAAAAATAGTTATTTCCCTATTTTTGGTTGGAAAAATGAATTTTCCCCGATTCAAATTATAAAATATGAACCATTAAGTAATTGAAATTTTATAATCCGAACGACTTAAATAGTAGGGTGCACGTTTCTTGTTTTTTTCTTTCTGGATTATAAAATCCAAACTACCCCTGTAGCTCTCTTGTGCCAAGTATTCGGAGGAAAAAAAAAGTTCAAATTATAAAATCTAAATTATATCAGCACAAATTCTGAGTTTTCTTGTGACAAAAGTAGTTGGTTTAAGAACCATCATAACACCATCCTTTTGTTTTAGGTCGTTGTTAGTTGTTCGCCCACTGTGTTCTAGTCGAAAATCTGGTTTTAAGGCTATTTGATCGATTGCTCCAAACTTTCCAATAAAATTAGAAGAAAAAAAAATCAAGGAACAAGACTCCCATAGAAGAGACTTATTAAGAGATTCCTCCCCTCAAAATTCAAAATTCCAACATTTAAACCTATTTTTCATTTTTATTTTATTTTTCATATTCCCAAAAAAATCTAATAAATGGATTATGATTTTTCGTATTTTTTCGGTGTAATTTTATATTTTTATTATTCAAAACTACTAAAATGGGATTAATTCTGATTGTTGCTTAGAAATCTGGTGTGAGCATGGTGTGTTTGCATTTTATAGATTCACATGGTGTAGGTGATGCCGATGTGTAAGGAAATGAAGGATTAGCGGCTGAAGAATTGGAAAAAGTAAGAGTATTTGATGAATCCTTTATCTAGATTATATGATGTCTTGAGGCTATTAGTACTTAGTAGTGGGTGGAATCTCCTGCAAGGTGCAACGTTGAAAAGTAAAAAGCGGAATGCTAGCGACACTCTCTTTTGAACACTCTCTTTAATATTCACTCTTTTATTGGATGAAATTCATGTATGTCCCACCACTTTGTGTGGGTTCTATTTCCAAAGTGTACACTCACAATGATTTAAACCAATAAAAGAGTGAGTGTTAGAGAGAGTGTTTAAAAGAGAGTGTCGCTAACATTCCTCAAGTAAAAATCATATATTTATAAGGTTGAATTTTTTGAATTTGTGGTGAAGAACAACGAAGAGGAAGAAAAAAGGTTAAAGATGAATATTGGGTCAACGTGTTGGGTTGAGAATATTGAAAAAAAAGGAAAAAAATATTTGGATTTTTTTTATTTTAACCTTTTTCTTTGTTTTAATTCATTTCTGAAAAGGGAATAGTAAGTTGTTAGGTTTGATTGGGCTCAGAAGATGAAGGAGAAAGAGATTAATCAAGGTGCATTGTAGAGAGAAAAAAAGGATGAGAAAGAATGGTTGAAACTCATCACGTACTCATTTCTTGTTCGATTTCTTTTTACAATACACATGGACTTTATAGAAAAAAAATTAATTGAAAAATTACACACGTGACATCAAATTCACTTAATTGAGGTGTCATGTACACGTTGATCGAGTTAAAATTGACTACTTGCAAAAGGGTCAAAGTTAGGGGGCTGAATTGTTTTTTTAAATATGGTCAAAATGACAACTAGTCGATAGTTAGAAAGCCAAAAGTATGTTTATGCCATGTCATCTTAAAAAAATTCTAAATCATCAATTTTTTGGTCAAATTTTGAAAGAGGACTATATTTAAGAAATTTCAAAAATAAGAGGACTAAAATTGCGTAATTAGAAATGAAGGGACCAAAATCCTTTATTGAATAAAATAGAGGGACCAAAATCGCAGTTAAACCTATATTTTAACATTTAAATACCATATTTCATTGTCTCTAATTATATATGATCATTTACGATAAAAAAAAATTGTCCTTAAATATAATACTCTCAACAAATTTTTAGATGTATTTATTATTCATTTATTAAATATATCTCCTATTAGTGCTATCAATTTGTCTTAAAATATTAAAAGTAACATTGAATACATTTATATACAAAAAATTATTAGTTCAACAATTTTTCGTAATACTCTCGATTTTTGTTAAACGTTGTTATAAAAGGAGACAAAATGAGTATGTTTTTATTGAGAAAGGATTCTCTCTATTTGTTTAAATAAATAGAGTATGCATTTTGGAGAGAGACAGACAAGAAGAAGAAGAAAAAAAAAGTCGATACTACTATTAAACTGGCCCCGACAGCTTGTATTATTTTATATTTTCTTCAAACTTCTTTGTATTTTTATCCCTTTAAATAGAATAAATGAAAAAGATTATAAATGAAGAGAATCTTAACTCGTTTTTATTTATTGAAAGCACCTGGATCCTAATTATGTTGAGGCCCACATGTGTGCTAAATAGGTGCATACTAATAAATATATGAAGGAACGATGTTCACACTTCACTCAATGTTAGGAAACACTAGTAATTTACCAATATAACATCATCACCGACATCAATTAACTGCTGATGGACATTTGTCTCTTTTTCTGATGCATTTCAGGCTTAGTTGAAGTGTGTACAACATATTTCTAAAGTATTCTGCTCTTTACTCAAATGGTTATGCTCATTCCCAAAGTAAATGTCTGAATTGCCCCTGCGTAAGTTAACATGCGCTACGTGAGTTAAGTCACGCAACGTGAGTTAACTCACGCTGGGTACTATTTTCGTTTAAAACCCAGCAGGCAACCACAAAGCTCCATTTTTTCTTTCCCTCCACCTCCAAAAACCCAAAAAGTGCGAATTTTTTGGTCAAAATCTTCGTTTCAAATCATTGCAAATCGTCAGGAAGCAAGTTTCTACGTTCATCAAGCATCAAATCTAGGTGCGTCACGGATTGTAGAGTCAATGCCAAACCTTTGAAAGCAAAATTTGTTGACAAAGATGCGAAAGAAGCGGATGATGACAAACATTGTGAGCTTGTTAAGAAAATATTGAGGGCTTGGAGAGATGTGGTTAACTCTCCTACGGAGGATTCATTTGCAATTGCATGGTTGACATTCAAAGATGAGGTATGCAGACCGTTTCCATTGTTTGTTAAATATGTTGAGGAAACCGTTTTGCCCCTTAAATAGCATTTTGTGAGGGCATGGACAAATAAATACTTGCATCTAGGGTGTAGAACCACCAACATTGTTGAATCGGCTCATGCACAATTGAAAAGATACTTGAGGAGTAGTGTGGGAGATTTGGCATCATG
>Ga0228711_1005597_pt1 | contig 19081 bp, 7 predicted proteins | sample MedpolnodulmetaG_2_FD_177996 | JGI IMG/M metagenome (GOLD analysis project Ga0228711, IMG submission 177996) | Root nodule microbial communities from Medicago polymorpha collected in Santa Monica, California, United States - brown nodules | ecosystem: Host-associated > Plants > Roots > Nodule...
CTTACTCGCCTCCCGAGTAACTTCACTCGCCATGGCGAGTAAACTGGTAAACTTACTCGCCTCGCAAGTAAACATGTATTTCTGCCTATTTTGTTCTAGTCTTCGAAAAGTTGTCCTTTCCATTTCTTCATGTTTTCTTGCTTCTAGAGTGTCCAGGCGTGTATTTTCCTACAAAGAGTTGACATTAGATGTGAAAAGCATAATTGAGTGATTCTTCAGTATTTGTGAGCTTTTCGCAGGATAACTTGCAAACCAAGTAATCAAAGTGCCTAAAATATACAGTCTATTTAACTCCTTTTCGACACTTATCAGTCGTCGAGTTGTTGAGTTGTTGTTGTTGATTTAATGCCAAGTAGAATTAAATAAAGCATATGTGAAGTATTATTGTTGTTTAGTTATTGTTGTTTATGTTGTTAATTTTCGTTGATGAATTATATGCTTATTATTACTGAATGTGAAATCTCACCCCTTCTGTTTGAATGTTGCCTCTACGTGGGTAACGTGCAGATAACCAGGATTAGCTGCTGATGTGAGTTCTTGTGCATCGTCTTAGGGTCGCTCTGATACGTAACGGGATGGAGATGTTTTGTTTTGTTTTCCACTGTTGCGTATTATTTATGAACCATGTTGTCGAACTTTTTGAATTGAGATTTTCATTAATGTTGTTTATGTTGAGGCCGTAGTGCCAAAGTTGTTGAATAAGAATTAATTTTCCACTGCGATGTAATTGAATTTTGACAAGGTTGTTTTTAATAAATAGAAACTTTACTCTATTTATACTTGAAATGTAGTGTGGCATTCCGTTTTACGTTGAATACTCTGATTTATGTGTATTATTTACTTGTTGAGAAAACGGGGTGTTACACCTATGATCTTACAAGTTAAAGATTATTCATTGGTCTCTATTATAGTCGACAAGACCCGTGCGTCGCACGGGTCAAAAGTCTAGTAACCAATAATTTGTCAAAGATTGCTAATGTATTTAGACCTAAATTAGGACCAAATACGTCAATTTTAATAGAACAATTTTTACTTATAATTAGGTGTTGACGTATTATATTTCTTATTTATATTGCTAATGTATTTAGACCTAACTAAGGACCAAATACGTCAATTTTAATAGAACAATTTTTACTTATAATTAGGTGTTGACGTATTATATTTCTTATTTATATTTTAGCCTTTCGTAAAAGATAGCAGGGAATGATAAATAGATGGATAACCATATTGAGGAGGTGAGAAAACATTTATATTAACCAAAAATACAATCGCATGATCTTTTTACAACATTTATATCAAAATTAATACATATTGAATGTAGTCTCAAAAGTGATTTTACCGTCTCAAAGCTACTTGTAAACAAAGTTAAAAGTAAGCAAATTCCCGTTTGTTACAAATTAAAATAAAAATGATTTTGATATTGAATAATTTAGAGATTATATTTTAGAGATTCTATAAAAATCAGAATTTATTTTGCGTTTGTTTATCCTAGTAAAAATCACTTTTTTTAAATAAATAATTTAGTTTGTTTGGATACATCTATATAAAAGAGATTTTTTGTTCCAAAACTAGTTCAATCTGTTGATATTTAATTTTCTCTCTCCTCTAAAAATAATCAATTTTTTGAGAAGTTTCTCTTAAGAGCTTCTCATTTGAAGCTGTTTTTAGATTTATTTTTCTTTAGATTCTAATTTTTTTAAAAAGTTGTAACAAACATATGCAAGACTCTTAAAAATGATTATTTTGTTTTAAAAAGTGATTTTTTGTTAAAAAAAGCTATAACAAACGGGCTCTAAGAAAGAAGTTAAAGTTGTTTCATACCATTTTATTAATACTTATTATTGTTACATTCTAAAAATAATATATTCTTCCCTTAGAAAATAGATTTAGCATGTATAATTAAAATTAACTAAAAAATAAACACATAGAAAATTATCACATCAAAGCAAACACGCTTAAAAGAAAATTAATTCCTCTAATATAAACTAGAATTACTAACAAGAATTTTTGGGAGTGTTTGCCTGTGATTTTGGCAAACGAGGGCCAGTTCTGATTATTACAAGCGAGATCGAACTAGAAATCTCAAGACCGTTGTGCAAAGGTTTTTATTAGAAAAGAGTTTGAAAAAAAGGCCACGAAATGCACTCAGGTTGCTTAGAGAGCAGGACGGGTTTGATATAAAAAGGCACTATCTCTCGACAGGTTTGAGAATGCGATTAAAAGCTTAAAATAAAGCAAGATAAAAGTAAGTTTACGCACGTAAACTCAAGGAAAAGATAAAATGCAATGCACGAAAATAAAAGGGGTGGTCTACAAATCAGTTTACATACATTCTGTATAACTCGTTTCCCTAGACGCCGGTAGTTTGAGTGTTGTAGAATTATGTATATGATTTGCGACCCACTTTTCGGCTTGGAAATTACTATTTATACTAAAAAACTAGATGGCGAACCACTAACTCCATGATCAGCACTTCCTCCATATTGGACAACTACTTGTCCCACTTTTTCCACTAAAAGGAAACCGTCTCCTTGCTTGAAATTGTGCTTCCCGCCCTTTTGTTTCTCTTCGGCGTGAAACTTCCCTTTCAGCCTTGCTTTGTCGAGATTATGAATGTGCGCCTTAGGCTTCAAGTTTCGTCGAAATTCTCCAATTGAAATAAGAAAGCTCTTCGATTCCTGCAAAGTAAAAGGTCAAACAAGTGTCGACCATATTAAATGAGCCTGAAAAATTTACAGCTAACAAGGAGTACTTGTAAAAAAAATAAAAATGGGAGTAATATGTGGGCTATGAGCATTGTTAATCTCAAATAAGGGGTTATTCGTCTCTCTAAATGGATTAAGGATTTTAACTCTTATACTCAACATCGGACGCACATGTAGATTTGGATCAAACTAATGGAGTCTTCTCAATAGTATTGGCGAGACAAAACACTATTTTAAATATCTAGTGTTGTGGGCACCCCTCTTACCCACAATATGCCCGAGTGATATTGATGTATGAATTTTCTATGTTTAGTTTTACATTATTGTAATTTAATCCCTGCAATATGTTTTTATGTTTTTAATTTGCAGCAGGTTTTTGTTAGCAGTGAATGATAATACGGAGAATCTGAGATAGCATATTGAGCCATTGAGGTATATCAAAGTGGAGTTTAAGTTCAATATAATTAGTAAGGTGAAATAATGAAGAGGTTGAGGCTGAAAGCTTTGCAATGTAAAGGTTTGTAGGCATATGACACGTGTAACTTGGTATCTAGATTGCTTCATGGGCTCAATACTACAATAATGATATTTAGTAGGGGTGTTCGTGGGTGGGTTTGGGTTGGATTTGGCCAAACCCAAAACTAAACCAAATAGAGTACTCCGATTTGGGTGAGGCAAAATAACCACCCGTTATACTATTGGATGGGTTTTGGTAAACCCACTAATTTTTGGGTCAGGTTAGATTGGGTAATGGGTTACATAACTTATTTTTCTAGTTTTTTAATATTAAATGACTAAATGACAAGTTTTCATAATTTTGTTTTAAAATAGTACTCTACTTTTTAATTTTCTTAAAAAAAATGTTTAACTTATTTTACTATAATATTATGTATCATAGAATATCAAATAATAAACTCCATCATAAAATATTTGCAGCAAACTAAAGTTGCATGACATAAAATTGCATTAGTATCAAAATAACCAAAAAGTGCAACATATTAATTTGTGACTCTAGTATGTTTTGATTTTCAATATATAAGATACAATGTGTATATTTTGGAAATATAACTTTCTTCTACCCTATGAAAATAAAATAAAAAATATTAACATTATTGGGTAAGTGAGTCTTTTGGGTTTGAGTCTGTTTTACCCGAAACCCATTTATTTTTATGGGTTTTTCAATTTTAAAAACCATACCCACTCAATTACCCAATCCAACCCATTTTTTTGAGTTTTTTAGGTGGGTTTGACCGGATTTTCTGGGTTGACTCAACCTATGAACACCCATAATATCTAGAAACATTGTCATGGTAACATGAACAAAAATGTTACCAGATATGATCTATTACAATTGAGAGAAAATGTTACATGTTAGTACACCATTCTTACTTTGTTTGTTTTACTTGCATCAAAATAAAATTCGTTTTATTCTATGTTAATTTTCTCTCATTTCCTCGCTCGCATTGATGTGTTACTCTCATGTGATACTTATACCTATCACTCTCACTCTCTTACTCTCATTCACGTCCTCTTCACCCACTGACAATTGTTCTCGGACGATCAAATCTTTTTTCCCAATCTTCCTCGATAAATCACAAATCGTGTTTCCTCTACCAAATTGATTGAATTGAAATCAATTTATACGAAGGAAGTGAGGTTTTTTCCAAATCGTTTAACAATCGCCTCAATACGGATTTGTTCTCACCGTTTTCATAACGCAACTTAAGTTACAATCACTTTCGAATTTGTAACACCTTGATTTTCAAACAGTAAAAATGTCTTCTTTTTTTTTTAAACTTTGTGCTAAAAATATAAACGATCATCTTCAATATAAAGTCGGAGTAAATGATTTTCTTGCGAAAGTGTTTTATAAAATGAAGATATGAATCAAATATTATATTTTATAAATTGTTTTTCAGATAATGAGTTCTCAAATCCAATCATATACTTTGTAAAAATATGAAACAGTGTATAAGTATTCATTTATCATGACAATATCATTTATAATAGTACAACTTGAAAAGTATAACCAATAAACATGTACTGCTCTACAATCAAACTCTAAGCTGATCATAAACTTTTTTTTTTGAACAAGAAGCTTATCATGAACTTAAACTGAGATGTCAGAGTACTAGGACCAACCAATGGCATCAAGCCAGGCTTATCACCCTTAGGTCGTCTCCTCACCACCTCTTAAGCGTCGTCATGATTTCCACAACTAATACATGAAGAAAGTTTGGGCGACCCACACTCAAATTTTGATGGTTAACAAAAATACAAAATGCAAGCATATGTGGCATCGTAAATGACATCAAGATAAACATTCAACATACATGATGTCATGATGCACAATTAGCCTAGAAAGGTAGACTCTACACATGAGTATGGTCCATTGGGAACGCCACATTTAAATGATTCCAGAATATAATCAACTTCGCTGATGGTCTTAGAAAAATACCTACTATAAATTATGTTGTCAATCATAGACGCAACATAGTGACTCCATCGTAGTCACCACATAACTATGTTAATGCATGAGTATACGATTACTCATATATGATAACGCAACAACTTACATACCAAGTCAACATATGTACATTAAATAAAAAATTAACATGCAGTTCATATATTTATTCAAAACAAATGAAAGCAGACATTTATCATTATGTCAACATAACGTTCACATATTCAGACATTTATCATTATGTCAACATAACGTTCACATATTCATTCAAAACATATGAAAACATCTTTAATTCTCAAATCATATGGGCAAACAAACAAACACATAATACAAACGACACTTTTAGGTAAGTATGGTGTTGCAAGAGTGTTCCCCAAACTTGATGACATTTTAATACGCAAGGAACTCATGCTATGATAGCTGTCAATTTCCTCGATAAATCTTACATCTCATGATCCTAGGTCTTCCCTCAACTTTAATAAAGAAAGACAAATTACGATCTAATTATCTTAATCCTAAAATTAAGTACTAATTGATTGAACCATTTTCCCGTAGAACTTAATTGATTAGATTCCTTAATATTAACTTAAGATGTACGCGAACTATATTCTATAGAATTTTTCAGTTTTAAATGAAAATGATAAAATTTCTATAAGTTTTATCTAAGAAAATTTCGTTAGATTTTCTTTTGTTTATTCAAGATTTTTCGAAGAAGTCTTTTAATCTTTTTCCTTAATTATCACAAGTGTACAACAGCTTAAATACTTTAAAATTTGATCTCCTAGTCTTTTTGGTTTAGGGTGGTTCGACCATGATGATAGCTCAGTTGATGATATTTTAGTTAAGTTTTTTCAGTCATTTATTGCATTTGGGGTCATTTTACAAGAATTTTAGAAGATTTTCTCATGGTTTAAGGGACATTTTGTTTTGTTTTCATCTTAGTCATTGTAATTTTCTTCCTTAAACAGACAACTTTATAGGTGTTTTAAGTCTTTTTATTGATAAATCATGTAATTCAAAAAACAAAGAGATTTCATGGAAGTTATGGAAGCAAGAGAATGAAGAACAATGGAGATTTAAAAAGTTTTGAAGACAATACAAGTCGGGGAAATTATGTCCCAAGTCCCAAGAATTAAGAAAAATGGCAAAATCCGCACAGTTGACTGGACCATGAGACACACTCACATGACACTGTGATGACAGATCATCTTACGTTATTTTCAACATGTTTTCAAGCCAGCTTATTAGAAAAATGATTCATTATAGAGGAGTTTAAGATAAGTTGCATGGTTTAAGGGATATTTTGATTTGTTTTCAATTGAGTCATGTAATTTTGATTCTTCCCTAAACCAAACAATTTTATAGGCATTTTGAGTCATTTATTGATAAATCGTGAAATTCGGCAAGCAAGACACTTCATGAAAGATTTGGAAGACATGGAATGAAGATCATCAAGGTTCAAGAAGGCTTTAAAGACATTATATATTGAGATTTTTTGTCCCAGAAGTGCTCCCAGGCGCATGCGACAAAGCACGTTTTATCTTTATCACCTTCCATGCACCTCGCGCACGACACCATGCACTACACACGTGTTGTTTCAAATGTTTTAAAATAATACAACTTTTTGATGTATTTTCCCTATGGGATGGGGGAAAAGCCTAGACTTCCAACCCAAACCTAGAACTCCTTGCACACGTATATTTTCACTCATAACTTGGCGGTTCAAGAGGAAGGAATGCACTCGGAGAATCAAGGAGGAGTCTCACATCTCCTCATATTTGTTTTTTAGTATGTTTTATTTATTTTATATCATGTCTTTTGTTAACATGAGTAACTAAACGTTGTTTGATTAGGATTTTAAGATGAACCTATATTCTGTTTTTTTGGATATTATTAATGCAATTCACTTATTCAATTATGACCCGAGTTATAATTAATTTATGTATGTTTCATGCTTCATGTCTTCATACGATAGGGAGTTTGACACACCTAACCTGCATGACTGAACTTAGACTAGGGTTGAAAGCTTATGACTAGCCTGAATGAGAATTGTTGCATATGAACTTTATTCTATTTTTTAAAATTAATTAAAGATAATTAGGGAATGTTGTTAAACTATACGATTCATTTGTGGTGCCGTTCCTTTATATTACAATTTAGAAATTGAAATATTCGTCTCGTTTTAAATACATGTGAGAGTGTAAATCGTCACTTTAATAACTATAACAATATGTACGGAGTCCTATTAGAGGAATTCTATCGTATTGCATGTATGACTTTTAGGGTGATGAGGAGCAACATGACATCGAGAGGATTTCTATCCCATGAACTAACCACTTTGATACAATCCTTAACTCATATTTGATAAATGTAGTTGCATTAAGTCCAACAAAGAGGTAGAAGGGATTTGAAGAATCTTAATCGCCGCTAATAATCTAAATTAACCCCTTTTTACTTTCTTTTTTGTTAGTGTCATTGAAAAAGATAAGTATATTTTTTTTAGGTGAAAAAGACAAGTATAGTTCGTTACAATTTGAAAGTGAAAAGTATTTATACCTACAATTTGAATCAAAATCAAAATAATTTTAATCAAAATCAAATTTTGATAAAAACTTTTATTCGTAATTTATACACATAAGTGTAATAAAAGGAGCAGACAAACGGGTGTCCATGCATGTCTGAACGCTAGTAAATTAAGACAATATATGAAGAGAATACTTTTTTTTTAGCTGCATTTTTTTTAAATTATACCCTTAAACAAATTTCTCCCTGCGTATTTTATTATAAGTCGTTTTGTCAATTTCACGTATATTTAGAAATGTAGTTAATTTTTTATTGAAAAGAGAAATTATGAATGTTTTTAAAATTATTCCTTATTAATGATATGGAAAAAAATATTAAAAAAATGAAAATAAGAGAGAATAATAATTGGTTAAGGGTATTATAGGAGAAAAAAATCATTAATGGTGCATCAATATTATAAAGCGACTTATAATAAAACCAAAACATTTTTTTCAAAGTGACTTATAATAAAATACAGAGGGAGTATGTAAAGACACAAACACTAATACCAATACTAAATGACGTGATACGTCCAATACAATTGATTATATTATTATTTTTATTAATATAGGTCTATTTGTTTGTCCGTTTTTTTACTGTGTTAACGTGTATAAATTATAAGCAGTATTTTTTTTTAAAAAAAGAAAGGTGCTTATAGCATTTTATTAATGATCAAAGATTCAATACAGTTGAGTATAGCATAATAAGTAACGGGACTAGCTAATAATGTGGCCTCTCTTGCAAGATTATGAGCTACCGCATTTGCCTGTCGCCTAACGAAATCCACCCGAGAGTTGGAAAATTTGCTATTAAAGAGAGAACGAGAAGCTGAGACTATATTGCAAAATTCATAAATGTCTTCTCGTCTGTTGGAGAATGCATCTTAAAATTTAGATTTTGATTAAAATTATATGTATAAATGTGTGTGACTTTTAAATAATAACAAACTTTGTTTATCTTTTACCAATAATATAATAAAAAAATTAAATTTTTCAATAACATCAACAATAGTATTTCATTCTCAAAATATAATTTATTTAAGGGAATAATTTAAAAAATAAAAAAATAAATCCTAGTCAATAATAGGTTCATCAAATGACATAGAGACATAATTTATTAAAGGGTTAATTATGTTTATGGTCCCTACAAATAAGTGAGCTTCCAACATTGGTCCCTATTTAAATTTTATTAAATTTTTCATCCCCAACGTTTTTTTTCCGTTTGTAAGTTTGGTCCTTGCCGTCAAACTGTGTTGACTAGGCTAACAGAATGCTGACCCAGACATGCCACATGGACATTTCAAGTGACATGGCTGTCATGTGGTAAATGACTCCATATGTTTTTGATCCCTATAAAATTGGGACCTTTTAAGTTTAGTCCTTACTTATTATAATAGTGTTTTTAGTCCATATAAAAATATTATGCACTCAGTTTTAGTCCCTACTAAATCTAAATTTGTTTAATTATGCTTAAACTTTTAAGATTTTGAACAATTTTTTTCACAAGTGTTAAGAACATCACGAAAAGTTCATCTGCAAAAAATTATCTCAAAAATTCATTTATGCGTTCAGATTTTTGTTACTTTTAATTTGAACTTTTGTCTTTTAAAAAATTCATATTTAATTTATTTCATGTTAAAAAATTCTAAATTTTAGTAAACGAGCCTTTTGTAATGTTCTAAACTTGTATGAAAAAAACATTGAAAAATTAAAATGTTTTTAGAAGAGCGTCGTCGGCGTGAATAAGATGGTGAAAAATCCAAACTCTCTCCTCCTACTCTTTTCACCACCTCGTTCACGCCGGCGACGCTCTTCTAACCTTCGCTTGCAAATTCATCTAAGACATCAATTTCAACAACTTAATAACACGTCAACTTCAACACACAAAAAATCATCAATCTTCACCGAAAAATTCAGCAACAACCTTTTCGAGAGAGAAGCGGAACCAGTCGATTTTCAAGGTTCGGATCGGGAAACAAAGAGTGGGAGCGAAGAAGATTGACGAGAGCGAAGTAGTAACAAAGAGAAACAGTAACACATATTTGGTTTTTTTTTCCCGACAAATTCAGGGAATAACTGAAAATATTTGTAGGGTGAAATATTTTATGGATCTAGAAGAATAAAAAAGAATGAAGGAGAGTGATAGACTTTGACAAAAATTATGGGAAAATTTGTAACTATCCTTAAACTCTTAAATTTTTCAATGATTTTTTTTATATAAGTTTAGAACATTACAAAAGGCTCGTTTTTTAAAATTTAGAATTTTTTAATATGAAATAAATTAAATATAAATTTTTTTAAAAGACAAAAGTTCAAAATAAAAGTAACAAAAATCTGGACGCAGAAATAAACTTTTAAGATGATTTTTTGCAAATGAACTTTTCGTAATGTTCTTAACACTTGTGCAAAAAATTGTTCAAAATCTTAAAAGTTTAAGCATAATTAAACAAATTTAGATTTAGTAGGGACTAAAACTGAGTGCATAATTTTTTTATATGGACTAAAAGCACTATTATAATTAAGTAAGGACTAAACTTAAAAGGTCCCAATTTTGTAGGGACCAAAAACATATGATGTCATTAACCACATGGCAGCCATGTCACTTGAAATGTCCATGTGACATGTTTAGGTCAACATTCTGTTAGCCTAGTCAGCACAGTTTGACGGCAAGGACCAAACTTACAAACGGAAAAAAACATTGGGGATGAATAATTTAATAAAATTTTCATAGGGATCAATATTGGAAGCTCGCTTATTTATAAGGACCTGAAACATAATTAACCCTTTATTAAAAATGCAACGAGCCAAATATGCCTATGAAAAAGCAGCACAGCATGGAAGCAAGGGTTGTAAGAGTTTGAACCCATAAAATGATTATCCAACTTAGACCAAATTTTTCAGCATTAAATTAGATAATCCCACCATATTTTATCATGGTTCATCCATACTCAGCCACAAATTTTAAATAGTGGAGGCACCATAAGCATTAAATATACATTACATTTCATAAAATTGTTTTCTACAATTTATCATTTTTTTAGAAATATTGCATGATTGCTCAAAAAAAAAAGAAATATTGCATGATTTTCTCATTTTTCATCTCAATAAAACATTTTATTTTTAAAAGCAAAAATATTGCATGATTCGTTCAAAAAAATTCTCTCTATATATAAATAACTAAACAATCATTTAACTAATCATTTAACTATTTTTCTCATGCGATTTTACAACTCATTTTTGATAATCTTTATAGCAGAGAGAGTTTTTTCGTCTATTGCAGTTGTCACAGATACTATCAAAGATAAGTCCAAAAGTAAATATTCCAACATATGATGATTCATACTCCATCTAAGATTATTCCATAACATATGAAAACCAATATTCAGGGCAACAAAATATAAAGGGAATTGTGCAACCATTCTAAGTATCTTCAACAAAACCAACACAAGTTTATCATAGTGGGTGGAGGTGGGATGGGTTTGACAAACAAAATGAAAATATTTGTGTAGGCAGGAGCCCACACAAGCTTGTATGTGGCTCCGCTATTGTCCATACTAAATTCAACCTATCAACTTCATTCTCTCATTGCCAGCGCGGCGGATCTCCTTGGAAATTCATAGGAGCCACTGCACCTCCTAACTTTCCTATAGATACCATATTATGCGTATTATTTGGTACAGTTTTTGGTTGGGGCAGTGGAAAGTCATTCTTCTAATCTCCTATTGTGCGTGGGTTCGATCCCCTCTGCCATTTTATTTTATATTTCGATTGCATTGATAATATGTTATTGTAAAAAAATGTTTTTGTACCACTACATATGTTAATAATTTTGTTAATTTTTTGAAACTGTTTATTATATATTCCATAAGTATTTGGCACCCCCAAACAAAAAAACTCAAGATCTGTCACTGCTCATTGCAACTCTCTCTGCAACATCACATGGGTTTGTATTTATTTTGAGCCGAGTGGTGTTCATTGACTTCTCATTTTGAATTTAACCATAAAAACTCTCTTCGTCCCTATTTATAAGACCAATTGCAAAAAAAGTGTTTGTCCCTAAATATAAGACTATTTACAAATTTTTAGATGCATTTATTACTCTTTTTCCAACTATATACATCTTATTAATACTATAAATTGTCTTAGAATGTAAAAAATTAATATTGAATGCATTCATACATAAACTAAGAATATTAGTCAGGATGACCTCTTTGCCAAGAAATTAGCTGAGGTTGAATGCTAGTAATCTCCTTATGCATACCGTTGAAAACTTGAGTAACATCATGAGTCATAACCTTGATCTTTGAGAAAGAAGCCATTAGAGTTATCTTTTCAATGCAACACTTATTTTTTAATTCTATTTTTAGGTCCTTATCTTGTGCCCATAGGGAACAAGTTAGCACTTTTCTTAATTAAAAAATAACGTCCCAAATTTGCTTAGTACCAAATTTGTTGTGTTGCAATGTATAGTGTTTCCTTTTAATAATACTCATTTTGTCCTTAATTATAAGATCCTCCTTCTTCTTTTTTTTACAAATTTTATAAGATCCCTTTATAAAAACCGAGTATCCTTAAATATAAGATCTTTTACAAATTTGTGTATGAATTTATTACTCTTTTTAAATTTTTAATACTATCGTCTTTTTTTTTGGTTTGGAAAATAGGGATCAAAGTGCTACCCTAGAGATACATTGATGAAAAAAGAAAAGAGTACAAAAGGAAAGGGGGACAAGAACCAAAACCCTTTCAAGCTTAACGGACAAGTAGGGGACCCCAAGCAAGGGTAACCTACAAATAGAGAAACCTAGCATGTTTGCGATTCTATTTTGTCTTTGAGATGTCATTGAGCTAGAGAAAATAACAGATTTTGAAGGATTAATAGATTGGCCTGAACAAGCAGCATGTGAGTCAAAAAGAATTTGTAAAGCAGCAATAAAAGAAGAGTTTCCTTTGCGGATTATCATAATGTCATCGACATAAAGGGAATGAGAAGGTACCATCATATTTTTTGGACCTTTTTATGAGCTTGATCTTCTTATCTAGGACAAGTTTGGTAATTCCTTTACTTAGAGCATCTTCAGCCAAACAGAAAAGCAAGGGAGAAAGGGAGTCACCTTGCCTTAGCAAAATTTGGCTCGAAAACCAAATTTTCTAAGAACTTTGAGCAAGAAAGGTCATCTTAGAGTGTCAAAAGCCTTAGCAATATCAATTTTTAGAGCCATGTGGCCTCAAAAACTTCTATTATGAAGAAGTTTGATAGCTTCATAAGTCAAACATATGCTATCTTTGATATTTCTACCCTTCATGCATGAAAGCTCTTTGCTCTTCTGATAAAATGTTGGGAAGAATCTAAGCAAGTCTGTCTACTAAGATTTTGCTAATAATTTTGAATTTGAAATTAGCAATTGCTATTAGTTTGTAGTGTACAACTCTGTCAACATTTGGGATTTTGGGAAGGAGCACCATAGTACTAGAGTTGAAATTAGGCATGATCCATCCACTGGTAAAGAATCGCAGAACAACATTTATCACATCAGTTTTGATGATGCTCCAATAAGTATGAAAGAAAAAGGCACCAAACCCAATGACCTAGGAGCACTCTCCTTGTTGAGGACATAAACATCATTTTTAATTTCGTTTGAAGATGGGAGTAAAGTCAGAATAGAATTTATTTGATCATTAAGAGAATGTGGAATGACCTCATCAATAAAATAAGGAAAATGTTAACTAGTGCCCCGGGGCACCGGTTAAGGAAACCAAATATAGTATAAGAATCTTGGAACTTGTGTAGTCAAAGTTAAAAAAGTGTAAAGAATTATGTTTTCAATGCAAATATTTCATTTTTTGTTTCCTTAACTAGTGCCCCGGGGGCACTAGCTAACAAGACCCATAAAATAATTATCCTGCAAAACAGATTGATTGTTAAATAAAGCAGAAAAATGATTCACAACATGATTTGCAGTATTCTTTAATTTTGCCATCATATGGAATCTTCTTCTATTTCTGTCCCCACCAGAATGCCAAGTAACTTGAGCTTTATCTTGCCATAAAACTTCTCCAATGGTTAAGAGCTTCATCAAGCTTAATCTGAGCCAATTTTCCTTGATCTAGCAAATAATCAAAATGGCCATGAGTTGAAATTTGTTGTTGGATAAGAAGTAAAACCTCTTCGGTAGATCTGACCCTTTCCTGACTTACCAAAATTTTCTTTGTTCCAAACTTTGAGGCTCTCCTTCAAGTTCTTCAACTTCTAATTAAAAATAAACATAAGATAACATGTGACTGTGTTGTTGATGACATGCCATCTAACGTTATTTTTAGCATATTTTTCAGTCATTTTTATTTAGTTTTTATCCAAGTTAGAGGAGTTTTAGAACAATTGAATATGGTTTTCTAGACATTTCGAGTCATGTAATTCTAGCTTTCCTGAAACCAAGTAGTTCTAAGGTGTTTTTGATGTAATTCAAGATAAAATCATGCAAATCGGCAAAGCAAACCATCCAAGAGGATTTTGGGAACACAATGAATAAAGTTTCAAGAGGCTTCTGAAGATATTACAAGAAGGAGAAATTATGTTCCAAGTCTCAAGAAAAATTATATGGAAGACATTACGCGCGAGAAAATGCTTCTATGCGCCCCCCGGGTGTGAACCATGTGCCCCGGGCATGCAGGATTAGGGAACTGCAATAACTAGGAACACGGTGGAAAGTGAGATACCTAATCTAACGGCGAATTACTTGAATTACGAAGTATCTAAGACAACAGTGGGCAGCCACCCGAATTAGAGAAACTATAATAACTAGGAACACGGTGGATGAACCTACGTAGAATTACCCTTTATTCTTGGTGAGGTAGACTAGATAGGGCTTCCAAGGGGTGTAACGGTTCGATTTGGACCAGTTTTCAGTAAAAAAAAATGTTCGAACCAATGAAATCTTTACCGGTTCGGTTTTTACTCTTTTTCAAAAAAGGAACCCAACCAAACTAAACAGTTTGGTGCGGTTTGGATCAGTTAGGTTGATCGGTTTATTTGAAAATCCAATTAAAAAATTCATATTCTCACAAACTTGTATTTCATACATACAATATACATCATACTAAAATATTTTATGAAACTTTGTATTTCATATTGTGTTTTTTCGTGTTCTCTATTTTTCAAACAACTTTTTATAACTAACCTTACTCAACATTTCATACATCCACGTCTTCAAAATAAATATTTCATATATCCATGATCCATTCATCCATTATTCATCAAACACAACTTCATCAAACTCAAATATTTCAATCATCCATGATTCATACATTCATCATTCATCAAACTCAAAAATTCCAAATCATAAGTGAATGGATTAATGACATTATCAAATAAAAGGACTTGATAATGTCAATAATAAAGTGATGATGGTAGAAAGTGAATGCATTAAGGAGTATTTTATGTTGGGCTTTAAGTTTGGGCCTAATCATAAGTGTGTGTGAGCAAAGATAATATTAGTAAAATGGGAAGCGAGGTTAGCATCGGTTCGGTTCATCGGTTCCTTGGATCACAAAATGAAAAATTGAGATACTTGTTTGGTTTGGTTTTGAATTGGACCAGACAAGTCCAGATACTTTTTCGGTTTTGTTGGTTTTTTCTGAACCACTTACACCCCTAGGGATGCCTGATGGTCGGATTTAGGCAAGTGTACCAAATTGTTTACCAAGTAATAAAGTTAAGTAGAGTATCATATCCACAAGGATTGTCTTTCCAATTAGGCAATTCACGTTACTTATTTGGGAACAAGAAATTAAATAAAAAGAAATAAATAAAGATAAAGAGGGTAAGGAGGTTTAAAATTTAGTTTGTTTGCAGCAGAGCAAGAATTTAGGAGTTAATTTGGTTTTTGATTGTAGAATGTTAGCGGAGTTAGGTTTCTTCGAATCCCCTCTATTTATTTGTTGGAATTATTTAACAGTCAAGCATTATTCAGTTTTTAGCGTTTTCTATCTAAGTGATGAGTTTGTGGGATTTTACAATCTACCAGATGTCAAGTTGCACATGCATCACACAGGTACGTATGTGTGAGGTCTAACTCTCTCAAAGGTTTGAGTTCATCGCCCTCTAGAATAATAGAATATACTACTACTAGAATTGTTAAAAATGCAACATGCTAAATATGCCTATAAAAAAACCGACACAAATACGAAAATCAGACGCGACACTTTGCATCGTATAATTCAAGATAATGATACACTTGATTAAAATTTTGTGAAGTGTTATGTTTGGTTTTTGTATTTAACAACGTGCCAGATTAAAATGAAAATTTCCTAATAGCTAACATTTATGTATAGATAGATAGCAACGTGCCAAAATTGATGCATAAATAATTGAAAAGCAAAATTTGTGTATCAACGTGCCAGATTAAATTAATTTGCCAATAAAAAACAACACATGTTATTCAGGTGTACAAGATATAATAGAAATGTTAGCCAAAAAAGAAACAATAGTAAGCAATAACCAAAACGATGCATCAAGAGAGACATAATTAATTAAAAGGCAACGTGCCAACTTTTCCTATAAAAAGCAACACTTGAGGGTAGCATAGCATAGCAACAAACACACAATCTATCAAAGGATCACGAAAACTACAATCCCCAAAAAAGACAAACATGAGTTCTTATTCCAATGGCAAAGAGAACCATGTTGTAGAAACTCATGACAGTAGTGATACACTCTCTGCTATGGTTCTAGGTTCTATTATGGTTTTTCCTGCAGTTCTTAATGCTGCAATTGAGCTTAAATTATTTGATATCATTGCTAGTAATGGTGGATTTATGTCGGCCTACGAAATTGCTTTAAAGTTACCAACTCAATACTCCGATTTACCAAATAGATTCGACCGTATGTTGTGTGTTCTTGCTAGCTACTCTCTTCTTTCTGTTTCCATTCGCACCAACGAGGATGGTACGACTGTAAGAGTTTATCGGGTCACACCTTCTGGTAAATATTTTGTTAATGATGAAAATGATGGTGGTTTTTTGGGCTCATTCACACCATTTACATGTCACAAGGCTTTGTTTGGGATGTGGTAAGTGTTTCTACCTTGCTTGGTAAAAGTATTGGTAATTGTTGGATTCAGTTAGTAGAGTTAACAAGAATATACATTTAGATTATTATTTTTAAAAACAAAGATAACAAGCTTATTAGTGTATTTTAATTTATTACAATTATAATTATGTGTCATTTAACTTATTATTTACAATTCTTTTCATCAGGACACAACGATATAGATAGTTACGATTAATTAGTGTTTGTCTTTTCACTGGTATATATACGTTCAATTTGTAATAGTCTAGGAGTTGGTTATGCATGTTGATATATATACAATAATCATATTTGTATATTGTAGGTCGAATTTCAAGGAGATAATAGTTAATCCTGAGTGTGACCTATTCAAGAAAGTGAATGGAATATCTATGTATGAGTACTTCGGAAAAGATCCACAACTAAATAAACTATTTAATCAATCAATGGCAGAAAACTCCTATGTTGAACTGAAGAGAGTCATTGACATATACAAAGGACTAGAGGAGGTATCAACTGTGGTTGATGTGGGAGGTGGCAACGGACAAAGTCTCAAATTGACCTTCCACAAGTGATTGAAAATGCACCACCAACTCCACGTATTTTATTCCTATGCGTGTTTTTTTTTAACGGTAAATTTTATTAAAAAATCTAGTTTCTGCATAAGACGAATAGAGACCGGTCATCTAGAAACTACAAAACAAAGATACATTATATAGGCGGAACACAAAAAAAAACACAAAAAGAAGACGTCAAAACCTCACAACCTAACCAAGACCTACCTTCAACAACCATAACAAACAACCACCAACACCAACATCACCGCCTAAATCAAAACTCCGTTGCAAACGACTACTGAATAACAAAAGTCCATAAACATCCATCGCATGCTACTCATCCGAAAAATCCCTAAAAACCACCCCACCCAATGAAAAACCATCCCTCCAAACCAAACAACATCTTGTCATCGCCATAGCTGAGCCCAATTTTATATTCAATGATTATTTCTATATTTTCCAACTTTCATGTAGGTATACAATATGTTGGAAGAAACATGTTTGAAAGTGTTCCACAAGGAGATGTCATAATATTTAAGGTATGTAAAAAATATAAGAGCAGACCAATCAACACACTTTTCAATTCATACTTTTTAATTGGTTGATATTCAAACGACTCCAACTAAATCATGTGTTCTCCATAGATTTAGCAGGATTTGCTTGTTTTTCAACCAATTTTAGAGTGTATGTTAATATATAAACACTTATCTACTTAAATTATTAGAATAACTTTATTATTTATTATATGACACATATTGCTTACGAAAATATTGTATTGACTTTTTTGTTTAGAATATATGCCATAACTGGTTGGACGAACAATGTACACAAATTTTAAGCAATTGTCACAAAGCTTTACCACCAAATGGGAAGGTTGTTATCATAGAGTTTGCAAAACCAGAAAATCCAGAGCCAACCATAGCATCTCAATTTGTTTTGTTAAAGGATAAACTCAAACTCCATAAAAGTGCAATTCAAGCTTGCAATGTGGAAGATGAAGAAGAAAGAGCAAAAAACAGAAACTGTGTAAATTCTTGATTATGAAAAAACTGTTCTTACAATAGAGCTACTCATATGTATATATAGAGTATTCTAAAACACTAACTCAACTATGGTTACTTAACTCACACGTAACTAACTAATAACTAACTACTACAGCTGTAATTTGTTAAGCTACTAATTAGTTACACAATGAGACTTGCTGCTCAAGTAATAGTAACCAACTTAATCGTCACTATCTTTAACATCCCCCCTCAAGCTGGAATAGATGTCAATCATGCCAAGCTTGTTCTGAAGATTATTGAAAGGACCAGGATGCAATGGTTTTGTCAGTATATCAGCAACTTGTTCCTTGGATGATACTGGCAGTAAATGAATGATACCTTCTTGTACTTTGTCTCTAACTACATGACAGTCCATCTCTATGTGTTTTGTTCTCTCATGAAATACAAGGTTTGCCGCTATGTGTAAAGCTGATTTGTTGTCACAATAGAGAATGATGGGTGATGGATGAGGTATGTGAAAATCCTGCAACAAGTAGAGAAGCCATTGTCCTTCACAAGTAGCTTGAGCAAGAGCTCTATACTCAGCTTCTGATGAAGATCTTGAGAACATGTAAACCTGCAAGCATATGCTCAGTAGTGGGAGCATCTAAAAATTGGCTCAATTTACTCACAGCATAAGCTATTTCTGGTCTGGAGTGTGTCAAATATAGAAGTCTGCCAATCAGT
>Ga0228711_1005599_pt1 | contig 19077 bp, 10 predicted proteins | sample MedpolnodulmetaG_2_FD_177996 | JGI IMG/M metagenome (GOLD analysis project Ga0228711, IMG submission 177996) | Root nodule microbial communities from Medicago polymorpha collected in Santa Monica, California, United States - brown nodules | ecosystem: Host-associated > Plants > Roots > Nodule...
AAAATCAAAAAAAAATTAAAATTTTTTTCCAAAAAATTTAAAAATCAAATATTAAAAAAATCATAAAAAAATTCGGTTTTTTTTCGAATTTTTTTTTTTTTTAAAGATTCAGGAGTTTAATTTTCAAAATAAAAAAAGTCAGATTTTTTTTTCTTAAAAAAATTATTTTTATAATTTTTTCTACAACAAAAAATTCTGAAAAAAAATATGGATACAAATTTTTTTAAAAATTTAGAATTTTTTTTCAAAAATTTTATTCCAGATTTTTATAAAATCTTTTTTGAAAATAAAATTTTAGAATAAAAATCAATTTTTTTATGAAATTTTCGAAATGAAAAAGTTCAATTTTTAAACAAAAAATATAGAATTTGGAAAATATTTTTCGTAATAAACAAAAAAGTCCTGAATTTTGTAAAAAATTTCCTGAATATTTTATTTTCAAAATTTTTAAAATATTTTTATTTCTAAATAATATAAATATTATTTTTTTAAAAAAAAAAAATAGGCACAAATGCCACGCGTACCCTTAAAAAATAAATAATAAAATTAATTATATAGTCAGCACGCCACATAAGCATATGTGCACAGTCAGCATGTCACACATTGTACCACGTCAACAAATATGCACAGTCATATAGGGGAGGGGTGTTTTCTGGAAAAAAAAAAGTTTACGAGGATGCAAATCAAACCGAATATTTTACAAGGGCGAAAACCGGAAATGACTTATATTACAGGGGTGAAAAATACTATTAACCCTATATATTATCAATGTAATTTTTTTTCTCACGTCAAAAATGTAATTGTTTTTTTATATAATTACCAAAATGTTACATGTGCTAGTCGATATGATGAATGCAACAATAAACCCGAGGGGGAGGGGGCATAAATTATCCCCTATAAAAATATTCAAAAGCATGGTTTTATAAACTTTTGAAAATTTGAATGAGTACTAGATCATGACCTGCACATCGACGCACATGTGTTAACATATTTTTATATATGTGTAGTCATAATTTTTGCATTTGATAAATTTAAAGCAATTAATTAAACACACATCATCACAGTACTTGTTTAAGAAAAACTAAAATTTAAATTGCAATGTAGTAGTATAGAAGATATAAGATACTAATAATAATTGTAACTTATTTTTGTCACAAAAGAAGAAGGAGAACACATCTTTTAATTTTACTTTAGATTTATCCGTTCTTGAGAAAAAATGAAACACACACCGTTACTTGATCATTTAAATCTTTTTTTTTTTGTTGAAAGAAGATCATTTCAAGCCTAGCATTTTGTTTTTAAACATACTAAAAATAATAATATTGCATGGTTTTTCTTTTTTTTCAAAGAAAATATTATGACACGGCATGGTAATAGATGCTTGAAGTAAAGGGACCATATGTTTGTGTCAAACTTGAATTGCTAGATGCTAGAAATAAAAGTTTTATATATATATATATATCTGTGTGTGTGTGTGTTGCAATAGTCTCACTCGTTGAAAACGACGAAAAAAATTCTGCTACGCATACAACTATTCCAAAATGAACTTTCACACGCCCATTTACATGAGGGGTTGTACATACGACATCTATATAAGTAAGTCACACGACCGCTTTTTATCATTGTGGAATCTTGAAAGGTTGACACTCAAAGTAAAACATTAAAAGGGTCCCTAAAAAATATAAGTCACACGACCGTTTTTTTTATCATTGTGGAATTGAAAGGTTGAGAAGAATCTTGAAAGGTTGACACTCAAAGTAAGCACACAATAAAACATTAAAATGGTCCCTAAAAAATTAAAACAGGAAAAGGGGATGCTATGTTTCATCTTTGATAACAACTTTTATAGGGGAAAGAAGAATGAACATATAAATGATCTTGTAAGAATGACTTTTGTACAATTACAAAGTGTAACCGAGACATATGAAATAAAAGACAATTATTTTGTAACAGACAATGACAATGTGTGCCAATTAATATGTAACAGAAATACATAAGAGATGTGGGAGGGAGAAATTGGAAAGAGTTGGGAAAAAATGAAGGGCAAAATAGTTATTTTAGGCAATTAGTGTTGGGAATAAGGTTTGCACAATATTCTCCATTTTACAATAATAAATAAATAAATAGATGTGGAATTAAACACAAGCTCGTATGATAACAAGATTAATAATGACAAATTGACAATTCAACTTTGAACGAGAAATTCTCACTAAAATTGTTATTAACCAATAAATTATTAATACACAATATAAACCACAAAGCTAATAATAACATCAAACCAAACTTAAACTTATACAAGAACTAAACAAGTTTGATTTATGATGAATTAATTGACAAGAAGATATCAACCATGCCTATTGATTGATTTGTTAAACTTGTCTTCAAAGATTGTTAGAAAATCACGTTCTAAAGTGTTCAGACACTAAGTTTATGCTTCAATTAATCTAATCAACAATTTAACATAAATAAAATTATATTGCAATGAGTAAAGAGAAAAGGAGAAGAGAACACCAGATTTACAGAGGGTCCCTCAATCGTCATTTTTGTGGGGTACATTCTCTCTTCGTATAATAACACATCTCTTCTACGAGCTTCCACTAGAATGTTGAAAATGTTTACAAGAGTCAATTACAAAGGAAAACAAATCTAACCTAAATTAAAGGGAAATAAAAACTAACTTAATCCTAAAAGATATAAAACTAATCCTAATCTACAAAGGTATAAACCTAGCTAGAAAATAGGAATTAACCCTAAAAACTAGAAACTACTCCTAATCCTAAAAAAAATTGACCAAAAATAAAAATTAAACCTAATCTAAAACAGAAAATAAAAATAAAACAAATAAACTGATTATTTACAAAATAAATTCAGTCATTACCTTGTCAAAATATCAACAATCACCGATAATAATGCCAAAAACTTGATGGTGAATTCAGTGAACTGGTAAGTGCACAAAATGGTATCAAATAATAAAGTAGTAAGTTAATAGTCTCCACAAGGATTATCGTTCATCTTGGTAATTAGCGGAATCTATTTAAAAAGAAAATAAAAGAAAAGAGATATGAAGGTTGTTGCAGCGTTTTAATTGTCATGCTTAATGTGAGATTATGTTTTGTTAACTTAGAAGTTTATTGTCTTATGTTTGGATTTAAAAAAGTAGAACATAACTCTGTGATGAATTAGTGGAAGTTTATTTTAATGCCCCCGCAATTCAACCGTCTACAATTGTGGGCTTCCCTTAAGATGAGTTGTAGTCCTAAATTCATACATAGACTCAATTATATTAGAAACTAAGCAATTCACTACTGCCTTGCTTCAATAGAATTAGGGGCCTCAATCATAATATGCTTCATCTAGATATGATATAGAAACAGAAATATACAAATTAAATCAGACTTTAGATTATAAACTAAATAAAAAAATTATTAATAGAATCCAACAAATAAGAAGGGGTTCATCATGGAACCTTAATCAAAGTTTTAGTTGCTTATGCCAATCGACATCATTACAAAATAATAGAAAAACATACCCTAGAGAGAACAAGATGGGGGTAGAGATACTCTACCTTAAAGCTCCTGATGCTTGACCCTTGCCTTGTACCGCCAGCTTTCTAAATGAATAAAAGAGTGTACAAGAGTCTCTATTTATAGTGCATGATTACTTAGGGGTTAAGATAGTAAAAATAGGGTTTTCCACCAAAAACAACTTGGAAAACAAGAAAACAGTACTTCCTGACTGTGTCCATGCGCGGGGCGCATGGCTTCATGCGCAGGGGCACATGAGGCAGCCCCTCCTGCGCGAATTCTGCAGTTTTCAACCATTTTTCATGTGTTCTTCCGTCTTACAATACATTGAAAATTCAAATGAATTTTCTTCACTTTTGTATTGCACTTAAATACCTTTTAAGAATCATTGAACTTCAGTCTTCATATCTTTGATCCTTCACGTGATGTCTTGTTTTGAGATTTACACATTTTCTCACCAAAAAGACTCAAAACACATGGAGTTGCATGATTTAGGATAAAAGTAAGTTACAACGACTCAAATGAAAACAATACAAAAAGTTACTCAAACCATTGACAACTTACTTCTAATTTGCCTTCAAATTAAAATAAAAATGCATGATTTAGAATAAACTGAGTTACAACAGCTCGAATGAAAACAATACGAAAAGTCACTCAAACCGTTGACACATCCTCTAATTGACTTTTAATTTGCCTTCAAATGCAAAGAAAATAACTAAAAACATAGTTAAAAACATCATATGTTATTCAATCACCACTCCACCAAAATCATTGAATGAAACTAAAATTACAATTATCATATAAAACCCTACAATCAAGATCTCCGACTGCTACAAGTGTTCTTTGAAAAAATGTTTAATTTGAAGTTGTAGAAAAAGAGAGAGAAAAGAGTTGAGATTGTTTTGGCAAATTGATTCAATGGCGAGAGAATGAGTGGAGCTAAGTATATATAAGTGTGAGGGATAAAAACAATTTTGGCTCAAAATTAAATAGAAAACGTGCTAATGTTTCAAATTACCAAACACCCTTGAATCAAATTAGTGGTGTAAAAATTGAGATCTGAGTTGCTATGAGGATACATTCGATACCCATATAAAAATTGATTTTGTTAACGCCACAGTATTTTATACAAGTCATTTTAATAATTTAATTGATTTATCATTTATTTATTTAACAATTTGTTTTATGTGTAAAAAAATTTTATGAAAATTGTGACATCCTCTAGTTTGTATAATCAAACATAGTCAGGACTTTATTACCTCATTATTTCTTTGGCTGAAAAGTTAAGAAAAGAAATTATCATCCTTTTAAATTTTCATCACGCCAGTGCTCCCTTCTTCATGTGATTTTAATTTCAAATTTTCTCCCCTCACGTAAACAACCCAAATGATCATGGTGCCAATTTAATTCTCCGTTATTATTTATTCCCTATCCCATCATGTAAGAATAAAATACCTTTATTGCCAATAATCACAATTGAAACCAAATTTCCCTCTCTTTGGGTACCACATGGAGTTATTAGTATATTGATAGCCATTGAAAGTGTACTGACTCTCATTTCCTTTCTAATTACCTCTCCCATGACTCTCTTCTTTGGTGTAATAATAACTGATTTATTTGTAATGACAATTGATACCATACCATTCTCCCCATTAAAATTCAGTCAACCTTATACCTTATTATCTCACACCGATTCACTCATGGCATGGACCAACATTCAAATTTATTTGCATTTTAGTCATTTAAGAACATAATATTTTATTACCTCAATTAAAATTAGTGAAAGAGAAAATGGATTCCTTTGTAGAAAGAGACAATATAACAAAAATTTATTTGAATACTAACAAACTCAAGTCAGATACAAGTATAACCAGGGACATAGAACTGATCTTAAAAGGGTCCCTAATTTTTGTTTCTAATTGAGTCTAGGAATTCGGTTATAGCTAACTACACAACATTCACACAACGCTAAGAAAATGTGGCAATGAAAGTGGGCGTTGGCGTTAGGGTTTTTAGATTGAAAGGATTGGATTGAAGAAAACATGTGGCCTCTTTGGTTAGGTTTCGGTCGGATTCACCCAATGGCTACTATTGCAGTCTTATCTTGGATGAGCTCATAACCGTTGGATCCTCGCTAAAAGAAGGAACGAGGGAATAACTACGTGTGTGTGATTTTTCTTTTTCAAATTTGGATTTACTAGTCCCCCATGTACATGTGTACCAATTTTGACCAAAAAATGTTGACGTGGTAGATTTTAATGACAAGTCATCTCCATGTATTCGCTAACATGAAAATTAATTACTTTTAAATAAAAATCAAGAAAATATATGTAATAATAAAAGCATTAATTTATTAAATAAAATGTCTTTCCATATGAGTATAGAATTACTTATAGTTTTTAATCAACAAAACAAATAATCAATTAAGTTGTTGCAACTTATGTGTTGGTCAAATATACATCATTGGGGTTAAAAATATAGTGAGTTGTATAAATATGATGTGGCATAATGAAACCCACTAAAGAAGCAACAAGTTCGGAATGAGTTACTTAAATTATGATCATTAAAGATATTGTAAGTTCTTAATAAAAACAAAGTAAAAACTAATTTTTTGTTTTTGAGAAAAAATATATTACCCATTTTTCTCATTCGAAACAAAAGTCACAAATAGTCAAGACTACCAACTCGAAAATACAACATTTCATTACATAAGAAAAATATAAACACAAAATGCAATTCCCGATGAAGGGAGTAATGTGTTCTGGTTTTGTAATAATGAAATAGAATATTGGTAGACATTTTTTTACTTGAGGAACAAAATTGCGTTCTACGTTTTTCTCAATAAGTAGAATGAATTTGTATTTGCCCTCTTCTATATACATTTATTTGTTCCATGCAACTGATTTCTTTCCAATAACTAGCCTTTCATTTCAATCATCATTTATTCTCATACACATTACTATAAAAAAAAAATGCAAACTCAATTAAAATCTTCAAAATTGTTTTTTCACCAACTCATGAAATAATCTCTAACATGGATATGAAATTAAAGAATACATAAAACAACATAAACAAACTCATCTACCAACATCGATATTTACATGTGGTTGGACTTTCTACTATAGTTCAAAAACCCATAATTCCTCTTTAGCAGGTCATACATAAATTTTATTCCAAAAATATGTAGTTTGTTTTTCTGACTATCCATCGGATGTGCCTCTATCTATTATGCCTTGACAACTACAAAACCCATCCTTTGAGGTCATTCGCACGTGAGAGTTGTTGTTGCACAACCAAAACAGATGCACTACTATTAAGATCAGGTGAAGCAAGAAAATCACCAATAGCACCAAGTTCTGGAAATTCACTCCATTCTTCCAATCCATCAGTTTGAGGAGATTGAGTTTCATGTCTTCTCCCAACTATAAAAAAATCATGTTCATTCATTATCTCACGTAGAAAAGATGCGGTTTCTGATCCATTATGAGTGAAAACTTCTTGATACCTCACATTTTCAGCATGTCTCAATTCTTCTAACATTTCATCTCCAATATCCATCAACTCCTCCAATTCTTCAATGTTTTCTTTAGCAACAAGACGGTAAACAACCAGGTTGATCCTAGGATTATTCATTGTTCGTTTCGCTAAACATAAGACCTCTTCATCATCGTCATTTCCACCTAAATATATGATGGCCAATCGAGTATTAGAATATTCTGATGTTATTGATGTTGTCGGTGTTGGTTTCGGTATTGAATTAGCACGAGTTACAAGTATTCCAACGGAACATGGAGCAATTTCAAGTACTCTGCGGTTCAATGCTCTTAGTACTTTCCTGTCATCAGATTCAACTACACCATCACTTGACAATGTTATATGAAATGGAAGAATGATAATGGTTGCAACTTTGTCCAATGCAAGATTACAAACATCTTCAAACATGAGATTTGGTGGAGATATTGATGTGTAAGTGTTTATTGATACTGCATTTTGATTATTTTGCTCGTAGATATCAAAAGCAAGGATAAAATCGTCTGAGTATGATTTATATGAAGTCGATCCTGATGCTTGTCTTTGAAGGCAATGAGGAATGAAAAGAGGTAAGGCTCTTCCAACAAGCTCAATTACATGAAGAACATCAATTGTGATTGGTTTCTCTTGTGTTGGACAACATAAGTCTAGGAAATCTGTTGTTGCTGAAATATGGTTCTGTTTTTGAAGTGTTACGAGTATTCTCAGCTCTGAGTTTTTTTTTAAGCTAATCATGTTCCGTTTTTGATATCCAGCATATTTTCTCGATGGATCATATAATAACTTCAGTGACCAATGCACAATGGTTGCAATAATCATTATACTTATCATCATCACTCCATATGTTTTCCTATTAATTACCTGCATACATACATACATTATATTTGAATAAGAATAATAGTCCATATACATAGAGTAAATTTTCAATTTATTCTAAATTGTAACTCTCTCTCATTTTTGGTCCCTAAACTGTAGAAATATGATAATCCATCCTTACACCATGATAAGTCCATCAAGTTAGTCTCTCAGTTATCTTAAAAATAAGAGATATAATGATAGTTTAAGGACTAGCAAGATTGATTGAAAGTCGTTTAGAGACTACTTATTATATTTCTATAATTCAAGGACCAAATAGAATATAGAATGGCAGTTTATGCACTACACACACACACACACACACTCGGTCACATAAAAATATTGCGTCTTATTTTGATCCCTCGTTTTTAAAGTGTGGCTCTTATAGTTATAATATTTGCAAGTATTTTTAAATAGCTATGAGAACCAAAGTTGAGGCAGAAACGAGGGACCGAAATCAAATTTTTTTTGGGTGGCCAAAACCAAAATAATCATATAATAAGGGACGAAAAAACATATTTAAACCTAAAAAAAGTTAAATGCAATACTTGATCGTCAAATGCTGAATTGTAGACGCCAACTTCCACCACACCTTTAGTGTTCAAAATGAGGGAAATACACAAAGCATCAGTGACAGGCATCTTGCAACAAAGAGCAGTTATAAAACATGCTGTCATTTTAACCATGTGAATTGCTAGGACCACTAAACCATTAGACACCATAATATATGATGTCAAATCCATTGAAAAATCAGCTTTCAACACACAAGTAGTTACAAAGATAGGCAAAAAGAATGTTGTACCAAAGAACTGAAGCTTCTTAACCAACGCAGATCCTAAAGGATCTCCTTCAGGAACAGACAATCCCAAAATGAAGGCTCCTAAGACAAATTCTTGATTAATTTTAACTGAAAAAATACCAAGAACAAAAACCATTGCAACGATAACATAAATGTAACTATCTTTCACAGGTCTTCCTTCCGGTGTACGTTTGATGATCCAAAACATTATTGGTCTACATACCGATGGAATTAATACAAAAAATATGAAAAGTAAGGATATGTTTCTTAAGAGCGCCGTAGAATTAGGACTAGTCTTAAGCGCAACAATATTGGTTGACATAACTGTGGTCAATATGTCACTGACCAAAGCCGAGGATAAAGACAATCTACCAAGCTCAGAGTTTTGAATTTGAAGTTCACTTAGTAGTGAAGCGATTGTTGCAAATTGACTTAGACTGTGTGATAACACTGTCACTGCGATTCCATCACCATGTATTTTCTTAATGGCTTCGATTCTTCCAGGCAATGTTAGTAGTGGTATAAAACCAACACATAATGGTACAAATAATCCAATTATTGAAATTATCCATGCTCTCTTTCCTGTCCTTGTTATCAAGCTGAAATCCATTTGTACACCATTTATGAAAACAAAGAGCACCATTCCTAATGATGAAATTGTTGAAATTACGTCATGAGTTCCATATGGGAACAACCTACCCATGTATGTGTCTAATGTTTTTAGCTCAAATGAGAAACCTAGAATCAACCCAGCCTGCAAATGGAATGGATAATGTGTTTAATTCCATCTCTAGAAAATACTATCTATAAATTATTTTCTATATCCTGCAATAATTGACCTATTTGTATAAAACAATTGTTTGAAAATGGCAGTCACTTTTAATTTTGAAGGAGGTATTAATTATATATTTTCTAATTTTACTCTAATTAATATTAAATGCATTACTATCAACTCAATATACTTCACTTTGCATTTATAATAATGATAAATATAACAATACTTAATAATGGTAATTTAGTAAAAATATTACTTTATCTCTTTTATTTATATAATTTTCTTCATTTGTATGAAATGGTCAAATAGATTGATTATTGTGGGACAAATGGTGTAATGAATTTCAAATGAAAATTATAGATGGAAGAAATGAAATTAGAAACAAAATCTATTTTTTGTATGCAATTTAACTTTTTTTCTAATAACTATGATTTATCCACATGAATGTTTAGAATTATGATGGTTTTTTTTTGTTGAAGTTCCAAAATGTTGATTTTTCAAAATTAGGATGGTTAACAATGATTATGATAAACTCATCGAGAATCTAAACATGCATTGAGAAAATAATTATTTTTAAAAAAAATATCAATTGGATATACTTACAATCATTTGTGAAAGGAATTTAGGGAGTCTCAAAGGTTTGAGAAGAAAACTGCATATTTGCGTGAGTGCAAAAATGATAACTAATTGTAACTGAAACAAGGTCAAGAAAGATTTCATTGGTCTCCTTCCATTTTCGTGACCACTCCATAAACCATCTGAAACAATATGGGGTGGAGCCTCATAACAAATTTTGTATACAGTTTCATTCAATCTCTTAATTTCGTAGAACACAGTATCATTTGAATTTATGCTCATTTTTGTATGACTTAATCCACAAGAATTGAAATGAAAACAAAACAAATCAATGGAGAGAAAAGAAAGAAAGAAAGAACGAAAATAACAAGTTGGAGATTAATGACTATTTGCTTTATGTTGTGGTTGAGTTTATATTGTCTATGACCGTGAATAGTTTTGTTATAGTAAAGAACGAGTGCTTTGGTGTAACTGTCAAGGTAAATAGCTAGGCAACTAAATTTTAAACATGATCATTTAAGTAAATAGTTGGCAAGGTTGTTGATGTTTTTGTAAAAGGTGTGAAAAATGACATGTTTATTACAAGTTTAGACCATACAATTCTATATTTACATGCGCACACGATTGAGGTCTCTATTTAATTATATATTATAATTAGACAATGAGGGAGGGAGGGAGAGAGATGAATGAGTTGTCCTTTGACTATCTTGGAAAACTTGAGAGTCTGTTTTGTAGGACCAATAAACTATTTTATAACTTATAAGTTCATACGATACACAATGACCTGACTAGTAACAGTAATTTCATCAGTAACTTATCATTTATTTCTCTAGCTTATAACTTAGTCTCTCGTGTTTACATTTATTTTTCATCTTCTTTCTTTTGCCAATTTACTTTCTCTCTTCTCATAAAAGAAAAGAACAACGACATCCCTAAATGAAACAACCGCCAACCCATATTTTTTTACTATGTTGTGCCTCTGCACTTGTTTGTTTATCTCACCAGATCATAAACACAGAGAATCTTACACTTAAAAGAGATATGTTAATGTGTCACATGCGATTTAAACTTCTACATTGAATGAAAGAGTAGATATTGAGAAACATATAAATGAGATGACCGATATAACTAATGTATTAAGGTTTTTAGTAAAAATGCGATGGCAATATCACTTGCAGCTCCCTCGTAACTCTGAATATTATGATGAATTGTTTTGCTATTTTTTGGATGTCATTTTCTTAATTTTTATTGTTATTAAATATAAATTTTTTATGTCGTTTGATTTATGCAATTTCTTTTTTGTAGATAGATGAAATGACAACTGTCATTGAAAACTCACACTCAAGTGGAAGAGTCAAGGTTCGAACCCTGGCGACAACATCTGACCTTGCAATTTTGATATTTTTGCCAATCGAGTTAAGACTTATGGTCGCCTGATGCAATTTTTTCCCAACCTCTATTATTTCAAATACCTTCGCCTTTAGTTTTTGGTGGGATCAAAGAATAAAAAAAAAGCAAATGTGCTATACTGAGTTGACAAAGTTACAATTTAAAATGATTTGACATATTTTTAATTGAGCATATGTTTTTGGTAAAATAACTACTCATTAATCTCCAACTCCTTCAACTAATCAATAAAATCATCAGAAATTCACTCTATTTCCGACACATCCACGAACAAAAGCACTACTTTTTTTCGATTATCATTATCTCATGTTCAAATTTCTTTTTCATTCTTCCTTTTTCTAACATTCTATCTGTCTTCTCATGTAAGTAAGAAACATAAACCTCTCTATATGAAACCACCATCAACCCACACTTTTTTACCATTTTGTGCCCTCGTCTAGCTTTATTTGCCTATGTCAGCATATCACACATGTAGAGAGTCTGACACTTAAGGAAGATTTGTTAATGTGTCACTTGTGACTTAAAGTTCCACATTGGAAGCAAGAGTAAATGTTGAAAATTATATAAATTAGATAAACGGTGTATCTAATGACTTACGGCCCGTTTGGTGTGCATGATAGGGAGACAGGATATGATAAAATTATCCTTTTATGTTTAAATCAATTGTTTGGTGCACCAACATGATATGATAAATTAAAACTATTACTAATCCTATCCTATTCACTCTTTGTAATTCTAATCCTTAGTTTTTGTTGGGTTAGCAACCTGATAGCATATGCTTTTCACCAGACGCGCGTATTATTTTCTTTACCTCCTTCGATTCCCAATCTAGCCTCCTCCATCTCTCGTGTAACCTCTTCCTCCTCCTCCTTCTTCTTCTATATAGATATAATTTTTCAGCTTTCCTTTCTCTCTTGCTTCTTCACTACCGTTTTGATTGATATAATCATACATTTTTTTTTCAATCGCTCATCATCATGACCTTTTTTTTATCAACAAATTCAATTTTTTTTCAATCGCTTATTCACAACTTTTGTTTTCCTTCCACTATAACTTCAATCGATACAAATATTGTTTGTTCCTTTGCTTTTTTGCTTCTCTATTTTTGTTACTTTCCATGTATCCTAATCCATATTACGATTGGAAAAAAAACACGTTAATTGAAATACCGACACGATTTGTTTTGTTCCTTTTAATTTAATTTTGGTAGCAATGTTAAATCATGATTTTGTATCTTTATCATCAATATCAAGTGTACACCAAACATATGATATGGTAAAATAATGCTATCATCTTTCATATCATATGTGCACCAAATACATGATATGATAAGTGTATATCTGTCACTATCATATCATATCCTTATCCCACTTCTTATCATATTATGTCTCTATCATATCATGCGCACCAAACTATTAAGGTTTTGAGTGAAGATGTGTTGACAATCTAACTTGTGTGTGATTGCTTTTAGCCTAATGTGATGATTCAACTCATTATAGGCTCCCCGAGAACTCTGAACGTTATGATGAATTATTTTATTAGCTTTTGGATGTCATTTGTTTAATTTTTATATTAAATTTAAGTTTTTGGATGTCGTTCGCTTTCTTGTAATTTTTTTAATCAACTTCTATTATATTAAATTCCTTCATTTTTGATCTTTGGTGGGATTTAGTCATAGAAAAACTCTGATGTGATATGTTATGTTCAGTTGACAAAACACATGTTTATTAGACATGTTTAAATGTTGTGACGTTTTTTTTTAATTGAATATAACTTTTTGGTAAATTAAAAAAACTTCAACTCTTTCATTAAACTCATAGAATTACGAGCTACTCACTTCATTCCTTATAACCTCATGGACAAAATACACCATTCTATTTTTTCTTTACTAGTATCACTCTCTCAATCTTAAATTTCTTTTTCATCTTTTTTTCCTTTTCTAATTTCCTTTCTCTCTTCTCATGAAAGAAAACAAAATAAATCCCCCTCTATCAAATTACCACCAACTCACCTGTTGACCATGTTGTGCCTTTGTTTGACCTTGTTTAGCTATGCCACATAATTACAGACGTAGAGAGTCACACACTTGAAGGGAGAGATGTTAATGTGTCAAATATGAGTTCAAGTTCTATAATTGATGAAATAGTAGATGTTGAATAACATACAAGTGAGATGACTCATATATATGTTCTAATGATTTTGGTTGAAGATGGGGTGTCCATATTATTTTTGTTGTTTTTCTTAGGCTTATGCAACGATATAACTCAATGTAGGCTCCAATGTAAATTTCAACATTATAATAATTTATTTTGTTAATTTAAGGTGTCATTTGTTTAATTTTTTATCATAAATTTTTGATTTTGGATTTCATACGATTAAAAAAATTTAGATTTTTTATTTCATTTGTTAATTGATGGGTGTAACATGTACGATGGCTTGTTTAAAATCATTAATTAGGAAGAGCATAGGAAATAGGAAGATGTCATATGTACTTTACTAGTTTGAAACCCGTGCAAGGCACGTGAAAATTTGTGCTGATTTTTTTTTTACATTTTTAAAATTTATGTTGATAATATTTGTTAAAAATAATAAGTAAAATATATGTCAAAATGTATGTATATTAAGGAAATACACATATCTTTGAAGTGATTTTTTTATTCCATTGTTTTCCTTCATTTATTTATTTTTATTCCAATGCATACGAAGTAGGGGTCCTAGTAATTTGAAGTTCGTCCAGGAAGTAAATCTTGACCGAAAAGTATTCCACCCAAAATTCGAATTTAAGTTCTTTTGACCAATCTGTCATTTGATGGGATCCACTAACCGCTTTATAATTATTCTATATTTTTTGACACAAAAATTGTTCTATAGGTAGTGTTTGTCTAGCTTAATTTTAACTTCTCTTCTTTAAAGAAGAAGCTGGGCCAAACACATTTCATTCTAAGTTCCTAATAAAAAGAAGTGACTTAATATTAAAGAAGAAAAACATAAAGAGGAGAAGCCATCAAATTAAACTTTAGACAAACTTATGCGCCTCACCATTTTCCACTCCTGTTTCGAATCCCGCTAGCAACATATTTTTCTTCTTCTATTGTTATTTGTTTGACATTCAAAGCTTGTATATTTTTTTAGTGGGTTACAACTTTTTTTTTCTTGACAAATCCAATTCGTCAACTTTATTTTTATAATGGCAGCCAATATAATTATCAACTTTTTTTTCTAATTGAAGACTTGTAGTGTTTATGACATCTCAAACAATAAATATTTTAATTTAAATATATAATTTTGGCATGATATTTGTTTATATATCATAAAAGAATTTATAATCTGAAATAAAATTTTAATGCATGGGTATAAATTATCATAAATATAATGTTTCTATCACAAATCAATTTCTTGAAATTTTTTAATATATCATTTTGTAAAAAAAAAATAGAGTACATAATTTACCCAACAAATTTTCGTTTAAAAAAAAAAAGTTTCCTAACAACTTTTACTTCATTTTTAAAGTTCTTATCATGACCTTTGATTTTAAAGTTGCTTTTAACCATAAAAAAAGCTGGGCCAAACACACCCACAAGATCTTATACTCGAGTTTCTAAAATAAATAATGTATTATAATTTAAACTTTTGTTTCAGACCAAAAACATTTTAAAAAAATCTCTGAATTAAAAAGAAGAAAAATATGAAGAAAAAATATCTAAACCTAAAATATTAAGAAAATTTTTAAATGAAAGATGTCAAATTCGGACTCATGACTTTACAATAATCTTTAAATTCTATTCTTGGAACATGCTTAAATGAAAACAATTGTTAAAACAAAAGATTAATAATACAAAAAAAATATAATAATTAATATCAACCTTAAAATAAAACATGGAACCTTCGAACTGCAAACCTTGAAACTAACCTTTGAGTTTCTTTTCTAGATATGAAATGTGGTTAACATAAAAGAACAAATATTAAACAAAAAAATAAAAACAAAAAAGTTAAGAGGAACCTTAAAAAAATCATCTCAATTTTAAAGAAGAAATGATAGCGGTGAAAATATAAGGATTAAATAAAAAATATTCAGTATGTTTGAACTGTTGATTTGTGCAATTTGATTTATGTAAACCATTTTAAATAGAAACTTATGTTAAGTAGGAATATTTTTCATTAAATACACTTATTGTTCACGTCCCGATTGTTTTTACATATTGTCTTAAATTTTAGAAGTTGGGACATAATTTTGAAAGCAGATGAAATTGACAAAGAAAAATGCTTAAATTTAGAAAAGTGATGGATAACCCATCTTTCAAAAATTAGAATACTCAAATTTTTAATTTATTGGTAAATGTTTTTAATGGTAGATAATGAATCAGGAAATTTCATATTGGACGCATGGAGAAGCGTTGGATAAAGATATTTTTTTCATCAAAATAATCCGTACAAATTGTCAAATGTATAAAAGGAATAGTATATGCACTAAAGGAAGAATATTCCGAGAAGGAATACTCAAGTGAATGTGATTTTTGATGTTTTGACATTTCAAGCACAATCCATATTCAAACAATCCTTGCTATTAAAAAGGTAATCACACGCTTTTTAAAAAAAAAAAACAAAAAAGTAATCCTAAGCAAAGCCCGTGATGTTGAAAATCATGACAGTATTTTATCATAAGTAATGGAGTTTAAAAAAATCATAGAAATAAAGTATTTTTAAAAAATAGTATCATAAAACGTGTTTTATGTTTGAAAATAGTCATAAATTTTCAAAATTTTATCATATCGATTTTCTCATATACATAAAAATTTGTTTTTGCATATGCGATTCAATTATTAAACAAATTTTGTATATATAAGAGAAAAATATTTAATAAAAACATTACATTAATACTAATAATTTTCAATTCATATCTTTAAAACATTTGACAATATTAACAATCTAATTATTTTTTATATAATTCCCACAATGTTACGTGACTTGTGCTTCGCACAAGTCTTTTACTAGTCACTATATTTTTATCATTGTACAATATTTAAAACTTAAACACCTTAATATAAACACTATTAATGTGCATGTTCTATTTTCTCAATTCACACCACACTAGCTCAAAGTCTCATAACTTGATGTTTTTAATGTTGTGAAAAATACACTAACCTCCCCTAAGCTTTGTGCATATGTCACTCACATCCCCTCTATTTTCTCAAATGACAAATACCTCCCCTGCTGTTAGAGCAGTCTAGTTCCGTTAAAAAAAACTCCTAATCTCACAACTTTTCAGTTACCTCCTAGGAAATAATACTCACACTCTTCCACCATGAAAGCATCTTACAATACTTAAATACACTGGGTTTTTTGGGTTCTCGTGTGTTTCTGTTCCTTACCGGTGTGTTTCTTGTGATTATTTTTTGTTTCCGGTTGTTGTCCGCTCCTATCACATGTTGATTCAGATCATTTTCTCACACAATCTTTTTTTGGGATAAAAATGGAGAAAACCAAATTAATAGGATGTTGTGCATTTTTTTTATGGGGCGTGTGTATTCACATCCTATTATACTTGCAACGTTTTTATGGGGCTTTATCTTCAATGAAAATAGTTTCAACTATGATAATAGAGATTTGAAATGTAGGGGAAAAAAAGCTTACAACAATGGCAGAAATATTTGGTGGTTTAGTGGAGGAAGATGACTCTCATCTCATCCATTGAAAATAATGTTGTTGTTAACGGATTGTTAACAGTGTTAAGTCAGAAAAGGAGGTGTTTAACTATTTTAAGAGAATTTAAGGGAGGTTGATGTCTATTATAAAATTAGAGGGGGTCTTTGTGTCATTTAAAGAGATCTTAGGGGAGGTCAGTGTAATTATCTCTTTAATGTTTCAACTTTCAACCTTCCGATTTTCTTCAAACCTCACACCAATGTTCCAACAATATCTCTTTCACCTTCTAAGATTATTTTAATCTTCAAAATTTAGACGAAGGGAAGACTTGGAGGATTTGTGGTCTATATGGTGATCGGTTATGGTATCGAAGCCAACTTATCTTCACATTAAAAAAAAGCCAATTTATCTTGAAGTTTCTTAGGGCATTGAGTCTGTTTGGAAGTGTTTTTGAGCTTGTAAGTATGAGATAGCTTATTATATCTAGTCTTTGGAGGGCTTTCAAGTCATCTCATAATAAGGTTCATGGATTACACTTTTGTTTTGAAAGGTGTTTCATGGATTACACTTAACTCTTGTGTTATTCCTTAAAAAAAAACTCTTAAATATGTTACATGTATCAAATCGCTCTATTTCTGTTTTTTTAGGATTACTATGCATTGTTATTAGAAATTTATACAACACATAAAAAGAGGGAAATTTTTTAATACACACGTAGGACTTGAGTAGCTTTCGTATATTATTTTTCACACTCAACCCTACGGGTTGAAATATAAATAGGTCCAACTAATTCATGTATAGGTTCAACATAAATCCTAGGGATCATATCTATTTCAACCAATAAAAACTGACTGTTATACTATCAAATAATTAGTCGTGTTTAAAAAATAAATAAATAATAATTAGTTGTGTTTTGATGATGTGATATTTGAGCTATGTTATTTGGACACACAAAAACCAACACCTCTTTGAGCTTAACAGAACTTGCTATTATTATTATAGATTGTGACCATATTTAAGATTAACACAAACTTATATTTTCTATTTATATTAGGGTTAAATATATTTTTGGTCTCTATAAATATGTTAGTTTTTCGTTTTAGTCTTTCTAAAAAATTTCTTTAACTTTTAGTCCCTAATTTTTTTTCCAATTTCACTTTTGGTCTCTTCTTTTAAATAAACTCATATGTATAATTCATATTTTTGAATAAAATTTTGCAGAAAAATTCATAATATTATAAGAATCTCTCCCAAAAAAATTAGAATTTTTTAACAAATATGAATTTTTATATTTTTGATGGCTAAAAATCCATAGTTAATTTGTGTTTTGTTAAAAAATTCTATTTTTTTACAATATTTTACACATTTATGCACAATTTCATAAAAAAAAATTAACTTAAAAATAGAAACCAAAAGTAGTGATTAAAAATATTATAATTGAAGGAAAATTTTAGAGGAACTAAAACGAAAAGTTGGTATATATTAATATAGACGAAAAACATATTCAACCATTTATACTATCATCATCCTCATCATATCATAATTCTTATCAATAAATTAATAAAAACATACATTCACACGTGCAACCGCACAACGCAGATTAGCATCTAGTTAGATAATATTTCATCATAAGTTCCATATGAGAACAACAATTATATATCTGTCCAATGTCAATACTCGCTCTGTTCCACAATTATTGACTTCTTTGTAAAAAAAGAAGGTTAAATATGTTTTTGGTCCCTGCATTTTACCATCCTTTGATAAATAGTCTTTACATTTCAATAAATGTTTTTAAAATCCCTACATTTTTCCTCCGTTAGCGCAAATAGTCCCTGCTGTTAAATAATTAACGAGAAGCTGACGTGACAGCTAGTGGACACCATTTTTTTAAGGGTTAAATATGTTTTTAGTCCTTATATTTTGCGTGACTTTGAAGAATAGTCCTTACATTTCAATAAATGTTTTTA
>Ga0228711_1005601_pt1 | contig 19073 bp, 7 predicted proteins | sample MedpolnodulmetaG_2_FD_177996 | JGI IMG/M metagenome (GOLD analysis project Ga0228711, IMG submission 177996) | Root nodule microbial communities from Medicago polymorpha collected in Santa Monica, California, United States - brown nodules | ecosystem: Host-associated > Plants > Roots > Nodule...
TTTTTGGGCAAGTAAGTTATGTCTTGCTTGGATTAAAAATAATAATTTTATAAAAAAATAAAAAATTGAAAATATAATAATAAATAAAAGAATACCCACAAAGAAAAGAATACATAACTTCACTTGTATAACTTAGAATCTTTATTTGACTATTTGGAAGACTAACCTAAGCTTGTTTCATCCCATTCAAATGTCGCAACATTACAAACTTTTGTAGGTTTATATAAAAAAAATAAGAATAAGAAAAACTTGTAAGAAAGAATAACGATGCTATGGTACCATCATTACACAAAACTACACTTAATCATTTCTTAACTAGAACATAAAGAACAACACGGTTGCTGTGATAGTCAGGATGCCACAGAGTTTGATCCACGCGGCCAATTGTGAAGTCGTTCATTGCAGCTTCTAAGAAGTACTCAAGAATTGCATCTGAAATCAGAAAACATTATTTTTCACAATTCTGGTTAATTGTGGTCCAAAAATGAAAGAAAAAACATTATCATTAATCGCAGATAGCAGGAAATAACAGTTTCTTCAAATTTAACTATGCAGCGGTGTTATATAGCGCAGTATTTAATAACATATTGTACTTAATAATATCAGAAACAATAGTGATTTCTTCAAACCCTGTTGCACTACAGCAGAAAAAGGAATGCAGTCCTTACCATTTCTGAGTTCCCCAGCCAAAAATATTGTTGTGTTAGGTCCAGAGAGCTGGCCAAGTGTCTCTAGCAGATCTACGACAGCGCCCTCACTGTATACGACGTCAGATCCTAGTACTGAAAACAACAAATTCAGTGAGTTCATGTACACCTCTATAAAAACAGGAAACAAATTGTAAACAAGGTACAGCTTTGTAATTAAATGAGAAAACAGAAAATGGAAGTACAAAACATGTTTCAAAGTATCTTGTAGTGATCTTTCTCATTCAATTCTCATTAGACCAAAACACCAAAATGGACATTTTTTATGCATAACATTAGCAAGAGCTATATAATTCAAGGTCTGTAGCATAATGCAAAGTTCTACTTCTATTATGATACCAAATGAATATTTGTTTTGGGGATCTTAAAGGTATAAGTTGTAATTACATTATGTAATCATACTAATCTTATAGTACAGATAGAATGTTTGCATATTAACTATAAATGATTACATATGTTGCTCTACATCTATTATGATACCAAAAGAATATTTTTAATCAAATATAATTCCTAATATTGTACAGATAAAATATATTTGATTAAAAATGAAAGATGGTAAAGTATGATATGAGACCTGAATTTCAGATATTGAACAACATATGCAAATAAGATGAAGGGTAAAAGATACAATTAACTATAAATTAGCGGGGATTAAGATCATTATTGTCAAATTTCGGCTATAGTGTAGTGGAATTTGAACAAACTGTTATTTTCTGCAATCCTAGATCAACAACACTAATTAAGATGCTGATAATGACAGCAATACAAATGACTGCAACATGTCACAGTGAGTTCATTACTTGTTAGAAAGGGTTAAGGAAGGGTTATTACTGTAATCAGGTGTGGGGTCAATGAGTTCTGGATCAGGATCATCTCCCCATGTGAGTTCAGTTGCTGTTATAGAACCGCGCAGAGAAATATGCTTCATATTGGTTTCAATGTTCTTTCTGAGAAGCCTCATCCTATCAGGCAGATCAGTAAGAATGACTTCTCCACCCAAAAGAGCTGCAATGCAACTAAGGAAGAAAAAAAATAATAGAGCATTATAGACTGAGTGAGAACAAACTAAAAAAAATTATTCACCAGTTCTAGACAACATCCTAACAACAGTTAAAGTCGACACAGAATTTTTTTATATTAGAAAACCCTTTTCTCATTAATTAGGTGGAGTCGGCTAAATTGATCAAATGACACCGTAATATTCTGTCATGAATTCAATCAAATAATAACTAAACCTTTTGTCATGGTATGACTTGCATTATTCCCAATGTTGTCAATCACGGAAAATAGCGGCTTGTTAAATTCTGCTATGCTACAGTGCTATAACGCTGCTATAGCTTCTATTTGGCATCATTCTGTACTAAATAGCAGATTGCGGAACAGTTGCAATTTGTTCAAATTCAGCTACACTATAGCGCTGCTAGAACTGCTTTTTGAAAACACTGATTATACTATTCCTTGGTCTCCTTCTACCTTCATCCATTTGATTATCCTACATGTGATCTATTCTCCTTTACGTGTTTCTACAAATCTTCTCCACACATGCTCCAAATCATCTAAGATTATCTCATTCCTAATCCTATCTTGTTTAGTATGAGAACTAGTCAAACTTTCTCTCTAATGATGTTATTCCCAATCCTCTCTCGTGAAAAAGCTAAAAGAAAATAAAGAAAACCTACTGAAAAGTTAGTCTTTTAGTACAACAAACTGATGAACAATAACAATGAGATTCTGATTGTAATTACCCAACTAATCCGCAACCGGATCCTAATTCAACAATCTTCTTGCCTTGTAGAGCAAGCATTCCTGAGTCAACAGAATGCTCTAGAAACTTCCCCAGCACAATTCCACTGTCCCACATCACTGATCCAGTTACTCCAGGCTTGCCCTTGAATCAAAAGGCCATAACTGTGAATCGTGATACAACAATGGTATGAATGTATTATGGCAATTTAACCATTAATAATCAATATTTCAGGAAGACACAGGCTGAAGAAGAAACTGCTTAAGCCTTAATGCGCATTTATCCACATTCTCACAAGTACATACACAAACACACAAGCACTGAAGCACATACATACAAACTCTAAGAGCATCCACAATGGTAGTTCCCTAACAAGGACTCCTTAAATGGACCCCACGTGACACATCACTTATTTATAATTTTTTAATAAAAGTACCTATTAAGGACTCAATGACTCCAATGGCAATACACTAATAAGAACTCCAATGAAAAGTACTTAAATATGTCCCACTATCTATACATCATTAAACAAAAATAATTTACCTATTACTCATTTTTACAAGTGGAGCCAAATAGTACACATTTTATTACTCTTTTATGCAAGTGGGACCAAGTAGTACACATTTTATTACTTTTTTAAACGTGGGACCCGTTAGTTACCCAGGAGAGAGAGGGTCTTTATATAGTTGCCCGTTCCTTAACGGGAACTCATTTTTTCTTCCTCCAATGGAGGGTCCTTACCGGGGAGTGGTCCTTGTTAAGTAAGGACCCCCCATTGGAGATGCTCTAATCCTCAATTATCATCACACACAGACGCAACCACACCTATGTTGCATAGGTACGGATACTTCACCTTTTTAAAGGCACCCGTGCTTCAGAGAACCACACACACAGACACACAGTCACATACTCTAAAGTCCTGTTTATATAAGCTATTTATATAACAAAGATGAAATAAAGTCAACTGTTTTCATATAAGTTATAAGCTGCTTTCATAAGCTATCCTGGAAAGCATATGAAAATAAGCTTAAAAATAGCTTATGAACATGTCATAAGTTGTTTCCATAAGCTCTCTCAAACAATTTCACAAGTAATGAAAGTAGATAAACTCAAATAAGCTAATCCAAAAAGACACTAAATCCTCAATCATAATTACAAATACAACCAGCAGCAGAACAAAAACAGCAAATCAATGACCACTACAAGTTTCTAACTTTAAGCCACAACAATCAATATTATAGTATTTCATGAAATGGGTCATCATGTTTATGCTAAAAAACCAAATGGGTCTTCAAATTAAAACTCATACCATAATCAAAATCAAATATTTTACCAATAACCTTAAATTCAAGAAGAGAGTAAGAGAGAGAGTGATACCAAGGAAGAAGGGGATTGAAGAATAGAGAGAGAGTGACCACAAGAGTCAAGGCGGAGTTGCAAGGAAGATTGAGCAACAAAAGCGTTGGGTTTGGAAAGAGTAGGCTGCTGAATACCCCAAAGAAGCATGGTCTCTTCCGCAGCTGATTCCTCCCCAGGAACCACCAACATCACCGAACCACCGTATGAACCTAACTTCACCATTGCCGCCGTTGCATTCTCTTCTTCTTCCTCCATTCTCTCAGAGCTCACAGTTTATGCTTCACTTCGCCTCTTTTTGAATCAAGTCCCGATGATTGCTGTTCACACCTCCCCTTTTACTTACAGAGACAATATTCGTGTAAAAAAAAACAAATAGAGACAATATTATATTTTTTCCTATTATATTTTATAATTGTTTATATAGAAATAACATAAACAAAAAATATATAATTTAAATATTTTTTTTGTTAAAGTGCAATAACACTTATCTAATCTAATATTAATAAAAATAAATGAAAAAAATGCAAAATTAATTTGAGGGTAGTAAACCAAACTCAACCAAAAACAAAGAAAATAAAAGAAAAACCAAACAAAAGGTTAGTTTGATGTATCCTAACAAATTAGTACAAGAAGACCACTAAACAAAAACATGAATTCAAAATGCATGGTTAACTGATCTGAACATTAAGATGACCCCTTAGTGAAAGAGCCAAATGTAATGTTTCTTAATTACGGTACAAGGTCATAAATACATTTGTTAAAACTGCTACTTGAGATTGTATTGGTTGACCCATAAATTGATGCACTCAGCAAAGATGGATTAAAACATTTGAGATGCCTAGATGATTATGCAACAAATTGCACTACTCCAAATCATTGGTATTGTTATGAATAAAAAGTTAGGTCATTGAAAATGATTATGAGGAGTATCCCTAGATTGGGTATGAGGAATATATATAGACTTGTTTATTTCCCCAATCTTCTTTTGTCTTCAGAAAATAAAAGTGATATGCTTTGTTAAGAAAGTCCTCTTATTTGCATTCTTTTCCTTCGAAGAATGCATCCAAAGCTATTAAGTCATGTTGCATATTCATGTTTAGCTCATTATTAACGGTATCCATCATGTCAAATAATAAGTTGACTATCAAGCAATATTTCTTCAACAACTTTTGAAGGAGATTCATGTGTTAAGTGATTTGCTTTTCTTCTAGTAGCTTCATCACTGTGTTGCTCAAATTTAAGTGTTTCCCTCTTTAATTTTATGTTAGTAGTATTCTAGAACTTCAAATTACTAGTGCTGATATTATTGTTAGAGTTGAGATTCTTTTTAGATGAATTATCTTGGTTCCTCAAAGGTGTATAATTAGGAAGTTCCTCATTTTGGTCAATCTTAACCTCCTGATCATTTGTAGATTCAACATTAATTAGAGGAACAAAAGTATCATCATTAGATGTTAAATTTTACTGAGCATGTTCATTTCACTCTGAACATTTCTTTCATTTATGTTGTTACCTTCATATTTTCCATGGCTTGGAATTCATACATGGTGGTTTTCTGAATAAATGGTGATGATTGCTCACCAAGGTTGTAACTAAGGTAAAATGAAAAGAAGTGATTGCCTACTTGTCGTTGGTCATTGTTTTGTTTCGAATTTTCAATGACTTGCCCGACAAGCCATCCTTCTGGTTAGGATCATTGCTTTTTGGAATCCAATTTCACAATTTGTGGCTTTTTCCCTTTATTCATCTTTGCAGTTGCACCAATTTGATACGTAGAGTTGGTATTCAACGTTCTGTAGTCGTTGCGCAAGCGTATTCGGTAAAGTACTCAGGTGATGGTTGACTAACCATTAAGGCGTATTTTGAAAATCTAACTATTGTGTGAATGTATATATCATGTGATATGTTTGAAATGTATGAATTGTTTTGATTGATGGTTATGTGTTTTTATCTATTATTTGTTATGAGTTGTTAAAGATGGATTGCTTGTTTGTTTAATTGCTTTTTTCTATAAATTGTTCTCATTGTGTGATGGATTGATTGTAATATCCATATTATTTTTCATAGTTACAGTTTGATTGTGAGAACCTTAACCATGTTGGTATTGTGTTTTCACAAATAAGATTTTCCCACAAAAACCTTATTTAGGCTAAGTTAGGCTCTAAGTATACCCAGTATACTCAATATAAATTTGTATTCTCGTGTTGGATCCGAGAAAATGAGATTAAAAGATATGTTCCTTCATGTATGATTAAAATCTTGGTTAGTAAATTGGATGTTGGATAAAAGTCATAAATAAGTCATTAGAATCAAAATAAATTTGATTACTTTTTAATCCATTTGACAAATTATGAATTAGGTCCCTTCTTGTTGTAAGTTCCAAGGCTTATGAGGAACAAAATATTTTAGACTTGTATCAAGTATCAACTATACAAACCCAATATACTAAATCATAATTTATGCTTTGAAAATTGGTATGTTACTTTTTATAAGGAACTTATGTTTCATTCTTTGTTCGTTGCACAACAATTCCAACAAAAACATTGGTTGTTGTCGTTCGAAGATTTGGATAGCAGTTTTAGGAGATTAGTACAATGGGGCCACGAAGACCTTGGGGATAGTTAGGTGTGAGAGATGTGATAATGATTCAATGATTAGCTACATTGATCGTCAGTAATTTCGCTAGACAAAAGACCTATCTTGACACTCCACTAAACTAACTCAAGATCAATGGAGATCACTCTAATGAAAACTTTGAGGAATGCCAAGACGGATATCTACTGCTTGAGGACTTGTTTCCTATGAGTTAAGCAACTAGATTACAATATCGAGGAATATTTACAACAATAGTCTTCATGGAGCAATGTTAGGCTTAGATGTCATAAAGTCAATTGTTTTATTTTACTACTGTTTATTTTCGTAAATTATGTGTGTGTGTCTCTCTACATACATACATATATACATATTGTTGTGTGACGTCTCATATCCTCCTATATTACTTGATGCATAATCTAACCCAGATATTCTTTTCTTCTTCTGCTATCTTTCTTGTTTATGTTAATAACTGCCTTCGAGAATTGCACAAATGTCATATTAGACAATGTCAACTTTTGATTGTGGTAATTGAAGACTAGGTTGTTACATGAGTAAATTTTGTCTTTCTAGTCAATTGCAGATTCATATTTGGTTAATTTTATATGTTTATGAGAACCTTCATTCTCCCATTGGGTTATGATATTGCGTATGTATCATTATGTAATATCATCATTATTAATTGTAAATATTTTGAAAATTAAAAGAGCAAACTATCGAAGATAAATTTTTGTACATAATGAGTAGTACATTTCAAAATATTCTGCATTGGCAATTTCTTTATAAGACCCTTGATATGTTGTTATACATTCTATGTTCATCAATTTTAAAATTTATCATCAAATACAAATACCTGACTTACAAATAACATTTTTATTGGAGGATATGTCAAAAATTTTAAAATAACATTTTTATTTACTCTTCTTTTTATTATTTTAAATTAAACTAAAAAACAAATCTTCGTACTTTTAATAGGTTATGGAACACAAGTCGAATCGTATCAATGGATTCCCAAACCCATTTTCATTTTTGGGTCTCATTTTTTTAAAAAAATAAACAAACAATTGTAAAATCATTTTTTTTCTAGTTCTAAAATTTTTAAATGAAAGAAAAGAAATGGTTTCAGACCATGTTAAAAGAAATAGATAATTAGAGGTGTTACAAATTGCGTAGCATCATTCACATCCTTATTGTAGCAGTCAACCACTTGTTTTTAGTTGAGAGAAAAATCAACATTTTCTAACCATAGATCATGAACTCAACGCTGAGCATTATAATTGTGGGTTGGAAGGAGATAATAAAGACGAGATAATGATGTGCAAAATAAAATGATTGAAATTAACGTATAAAAATGATAACACACCAATTCACATCGGAAATAAAATTTCTCAAACTTGTAAGAATCCATGAAGAGCAACGACCAATATATATGGCAACAACAAAACAAATAATCAAAGACATAAGTGAACATCAATATTTAAACGTGAAAATTCTTCAATGTAAATGTAAAAACCACGAGTCCTTCATAGCAATAAAATAGCTCTATTATAATCAAATATGGATGCAAAAGAGTCTCAAATGTGATGCACAGATAGTGTCAACAACTAGCCAAAACAACAAATCAACAAGGCTTGCAAACGAGAACAAGAAAGATGAAAAATACCAAAAAATATTGCTTCATTGCAAGACAAATTTCTCTCTGTTCAGGCCTCGTTTCATCGATCCGAACAGAAAAAAGTATTAACTAAGTGTTGATTGAAACATGTTTAAGTAAAACAGGATTGACTATCACTATTCTTTTCTCTCGTTAGTGATGCTATTCTTCTCATCAATAAACACTCTCTTCTAATCTTTAATATGACATCTCTTCATTTATATAAGTGAGACATAATACACTAATATTTATTGACTTTTGTCAACGTAGGAAAATAGCCCAATACCCAACATAAAATAGCTTAATATATGTTTTTTTAATGATAATTGTTAATATTTTAATTGTTGTGTTAATATTTTCTCCATTGTCTAAATTCAACCATCAGACTTTTGATTCATCAGCTCTTTTAATCCATTAGCCAACTAATATAATTATCTATCCCGAATTTAATTAATAAATGATGTGTTGTCATATCAACTAATAAAATATACAGATCACATGTTTTTGATATATTTAATGATATTGTATCATATATCGGAATACATCTATAAAACGTTTGTACTTTTTCCTTTCTCTCTTGTGAGCCGTCCTTGAAACCCTAGTTTATTGAAATAAATGATTTTCACATCTATTTCGTTTTTTATTTTTTAATTTCGGGGTCATAATACAACGTTGGTTTGTTCGTCGTCTTTGTGCGGCATTGTTTGACTTTCTTGTTTTGTTTGTTTAGGCATTTGTTCGGTTCAGATTGCCAGATCAGCTTTGATCAATGCATATACATTGACTTTGGCGTTGTCCATGTTGGAAATCCGTAGAAATGTGTATTTCAGAGACTTCAATATAATCTAATGTGTAAGTTTATGTACTTTTCTATTTTATGCTATTAACATGGATGATACGAGTTTGTTCACATATTCATCTTTTTGTTTTTAGTGAATTTATATTGCATGAATTTATTTTATCAATTTGAATAAATGAATATCATTTATTTTTGTCAAAAAATCTATAAAACGTTTGTGTATATAAATTAGGGTTAATATGTCTTTACCCTTTGTAATTTGAGCAAATTCTGGTTTACCCCCTGTAAAAAAAAAGTTTAGATACTAACCCTGTAATTTAAGATTCTTTCGTTTTAGACCTTGAGGTCATCTAAAACGAAAGAATCTTCAAATTACAGGGTCTATTTTAAAAGAATCTTCAAATTACATGGTTAAAGTCAAAATTTTTTTTTTACAGGTAAACCGAAACTCGCAAAAATTATATTAACCCTATAAATTAAACTCAATGAAATAGATTTAATATGACGTGTATCTACCACAATATATAAATAGAATTAAAAAAAATTGGCGTTACATTTCATGAATTAAAAAATGGAAACGCAAAAAGTGTGTAAAAATGGCGGTTCTTTACTGAACAACAGCCAAACGAGTCACTAAACATCATCCATCTTCCTCGTTGCTTCAACTGAAATAGAATTAAGATCCTCTCTCAGTTCTTTCAACGATCTCAGATTCATCGTATGCTAACTCCTCTCTCTCTCAGCTCCTTTTTCCATTTCATTTTTACTTCATTATTATTATTAGAAATTTTAGTTGATTTTATTAGGGTAATGGAAACTGAGTTCATTTTACTTTTCAATTTACCATTTAAATTATTGTACCATTAATCAAACTACTAAATTACTCGCATTGTGCTTGATCTGCTAATTTTTTTGGATATGATACGACAACTCCAGTTGTATTATACAATGTTTGATTTGTAAAACTGTTTTAGGGACACGACAAACTGGAGATAATAGACATGACAACAACTGAAATTCTTGTTTATAAGACAAAAAGTTATTCAGTACCATAAAATTCTATCTTGTGCTGTTCTTTTCTGTCTAGTACTTACTCTTTAACGGATCAAATGCAATGCGTTTGATCTGCTATAAGGTATGCACCGGACAAAACAACACAACATAAAGAACATCACTGGAACTTTTATGGTATTGAACAGTTTTTTGATGTTTGGTCGAGAAAATGCTACTTTAGTATTTTAGACTACTTTTATTTGAGACAAAAAGTTGTGTTGTGGCTTAGTGAGCGATAAGAATTTCAGTTTTTGTCATGTCTCTTGCCCCCTTTTTTGTCCAGTCGCTGAAACAGCTTTGCAATCAAACGCTGTACAACTTGTCCTGGAGTTGTCCAGTTCAGTATCATTTTTTTTAGCGAATAGTTTTTGAAATGAAATATAAGCTAAAGTTAACAACTTCTCTCATATTTAATGATAGTAGCTCGAAACTACCCTTCATTTGAACGGTAATCTAGGCGATAAGCTAAATTTTTTATTGGAATTGCATAACTTAAATTTGATCAACTAAATTTCTGAATATGTGTAATTTGATCATTTTTGGGGCAAATATAAAATTAATGATAATTGTGATCTTTGTGTCCTTTGTGTGTACAGGCCTTGTGAAATCCCACTAAACTTGTAGAGCAGGCCAAATGTTAGAGGACGACTTGGGATTCTGTACAGAAAATTCAACTCAAGATCTGGGAGATCATGTTTTTGCTTCTCAAGAGGATGGAGAATTACCTCGAAAACGGAGACCCGGTTTAGGCCTCAATCGTGCACGCCCACGTTTCTCGCTTAAGCCAGCCAAAAAGTAAAGCTTATTTGATGTTTATGATGGATTTTTACTAATATGAGTGCTGATTTTTTATTTTTTTAGTTGTTTACATGTTTCTCAATTCTCACGTGTTCAATCTTTGACAGACCCTCTGTTGAGGATTTGTTACCGATTCTTGACATGAAAAAACTGAAAGATCCCGAGGAATTCTTCATGGCCCATGAACGGTTGGAAAGTAAGGAATAGTTTGTTTCTTTTCTTGATTGTGCCAAAGATACCTTTTTTTGTCTTGTTGTTAACTTCTGCATTTTGATTTGGTAGATGCAAAAAGAGAAATAGAAAAGCAGTTGGGTATTGTGCCATCTCAGCCAAGTCAGGATTCAACTAAACCACGGGAACGTCGACCGGGACTTCCTGGGTTTAATCGGAGGTAACGGCCATGAATACTTCTTCAAGAAACAACCTGCATTGTGTTCATGTTGTTTGTCATTCTCTTTTGGTTGCTTGATGTGTTTTTGATGTTATATTGGTCAGGCCAGTTAGATACAAACATAGGGTTTCAACAGAAACTTTGGACAATAACGATTATGTCCTATCCTCCCAAAAGGCATTTGAATCCGACAGTCTTGATCCTGTTGGTGATAACACTGACAAAGGCAAAGTTTCTCTTGCATCATTGGATAATGAAGTAACTGGTGAGTGAATTCTACTCTGTAAAATCTGGCCGGGCTTGATTATCCCTGTGCTTTGGATTCTTCTACTGTTGTTCTTTTCTCTTTTGATATCAGTACCTTTTTTTCTCACTTATTTTTCGTACTTCAAAACGATCGTGATTGCAACAGATTCACCATCTATTGAAGAGAATAAGATGAATGACATTTTGAAAGGATTGCTTGATTGTGATTCTGAAGAACTAGAGGGTGAAGGAGCAATAAATCTTTTGCAGGAGAGGTTACAGGTCAAATCGATTGTTTTCGAGAAATTATCTGTTCCAGACTTCCTAGACTCCCAACCAATTGATCTGAAATCTTTGCGAGGGACTTCGTCGAAGCCAAGCAAAAGAAAGGCTTTTTCTGACGTAGATAATTGGTTGAAAGGAATGAATATTCAGACACCTCTTAGACGGAGTGTAGGATACGCTGAGAAGCAATCAGCTTCACCCACACCACCAAAAAGTCCATTTGCTTCATTGTCATCATTGCAAAAGCACATTTCACGGTCAAAGCTATCTACGGATCCATTTTCAGCTCATGGAATTGATCATGTACCTAGAAGAAACTATTCACCAATTCACATAGTAAACCAGGAAGTCGATATTGTTGGTTCTAGTAAGCCATCAGATGAGCTGACTCCACCTATAATCGAAGATGTTATTGCTGCTGGTGAGACAAATACAATTCTGGAGACTTCTGAAAATTCCAAGGAACACAATTCTAGGAATCCATCAGATAAAGTTAATGCACCCATAATTGAAGATATTGTGGACAATCCTGACAAAAATTGCACCATTACTCCTCAAAAGTCCATGGTTGATAATTCAACCGAACCTGGGTTTAATGCTAATGTTGACTCGAATGAACCTGATGTTGACATGCATGTGGATATTGGTTGCAGTGGTATGGGAAAATGGGTTATGGATGACACAGTAGGAAGGCAAAATGTTGAGCCAAATGAACCTTATCATTTTGATGACAACGTATGTTACCTCTGAGTATTTTAATTTAATAATCTTCAGTTGTTGTTGAAGGTTTAGTTTTGAAATCTGAATGAATATGTTTATTATGATAGATGCTGGAAGAAAACATGCAGGAATTTACAACTTCTATACCAACAGATGATGCGAATCTCAACTCAGAGCTTCCACTAGGTAAGTTTATATTCACAACATTTTATAAGAAGAGACCTTACTCTAAGTTTATTTATCAAAAATCTCAATGTTATTTTATGACTATGTAGCTGGCCTTTCATAGTGGCAAAATACTCGATTATTGTTATTGTTTTGATGGTGAACTTTTATAACAATGCAATAAACTCTGCACATAGGTTTTCTTTTGATCTGAAATCAGGGAAGAATTTGGTTTTAAATTAGTGTTTATGTACCTTTGATGGCATTAACTCACTTGTGTCATGCATTAGCTGATCAATCAAATTCAGTTGCGTATCAAGCCAATTCTATGGACAAAGGGTCTAGAAGATCAGATGATGGTCCAGAACAGTGTTTACAGGTTCCTAGCTTTGCTGGTTTTCTTTTATTTTCCCTTAATCTTTAAACTATGGCCATATTTACAATTCAATCGTTTATCAAATAAGAGCACATTAACATATGATCATATAAGTAACATTTATCAAACAGTTTATTGCATTGAATAACTTTATCATTTTCCTATAAATTATCTGAGGTTTTCCCCTTATACAAACAATACCATCATATCATCATCATGTGTACGCGTCAACCTTCGAAATAAATGATTACTGCTATACAGTGGTCATATACATGTTGCCAGGGGTCTACCCCTAGGATATAAAGTTATTAAATATTATATAATAATACTATACTATCAGTTTTGCTGGAATGGGTAATGTAACAATCAAGTTGATCAAGTGTAATTTATTAGATCATTTGTTTGAAGGCCAGGAGATTTGATTGGCAATCCAGAACTTTAAGTTCCCTCCATGCTATCCTGTTTTTCATTTTTTTTGGGATGCTATCCTATTTAAAAGCAAACAAAAGTCATCTTACAAATTTCAAGGTTGAAAATAGATGTTGTAGAGTTGAACTATAATCTATCTATATTTTAAGAAAAGTCTTCACTCTAATGAGTAATGACATGTGACAGAATTTCACACCTTTAGTTGCCGCTATTTTTTTTTCCTACCAGACCATGCTAGATCACAAATGTAATAGGGTTTAATTGGTTTATGAATTAAGATCTTACAAAAATATTCATAAGCCTTGGAATATTATTCTAGATGATGGTCTGAATTGAATCACTGTCCTCTGGTACAGGAAAAGGCAGTTGGTTCTGCGGCACCTATTAATGGGCAAAAAAGAGTTAAATCATGTACACAAAAAGGGTCCAAGGGTAAGAGACTTCTGAGGAAGAGCCTTGCAGGTTTGTACTTCCCAATTATCTCATATTCTCGTTCATTAATTTTGAACATTTTTCTTTGTCGTTAAGTTATATATATTATTATTCCATCTTCCCAGATGCTGGTACATCATGGGAGTCTGGAGTAAGGAGAAGCACCAGGTTCAGGACAAAACCTTTGGAATATTGGAAAGGGGAAAGGATGGTGTATGGCCGTGTACACGAGAGTGAGTACAATCATAGTACTTCGTTATATTTAGAGAATTGGATTTGGCCTAATCTTACTATGTGTAAAATGTAGATAACAAATCTTTTGTTTGTGCAGGTTTGAGTACTGTCATTGGGGTGAAGTGCATGTCTCCTGGAAGTGATGGGAAACCAACCATGAAGGCTAAATCATTTGTGTCAGATAAATACAAAGAGCTTTTTGAGATAGCTTCTGAATATTGAAAGTGAAAACAAAGCTTTCTATAATTTTATCTTCAGTCTACTAATGGAATTGACATGTGAAAAGTGTTTAATTATTTGAAGTGATAAATATACTTAGTACTTACATCCAAGAGTCAGCAATGATTATGTTTAATCAGTCATCATTGAAATAACTAACATGGCTAAATTTTTAGTACTAATTGATACAATTAACTGAATTGTGATTGTGGTTGTATAAGTATTATCTCCAAGTTTGTAGAAGGTAAAAAAAGTTCAACCGTAAAGGCACTAACCAGCCAAAATGTTCACCCGTTAATTAAGTCATACATATTGACTTGGACTGGTCTTGCTTCACACGTATGGTTGGACTTTTTGACCAAAAGCATGTGGTTGGACTTTTCGGCAGACTTGTTTGTGATTTGGAATTTTTTGTTTGTTTGTTAATCTAGAGTTTAGGTGTGATGTAAGTATAATTTGACTATGAATTGTTCAATCCACGAATTAAATTAACTCGGTTCTCTTAAACGATTTGTTTTTTGTAGAGCTTATTAATCACTTGAGCTCAATGACTTCGTTATTTACGATTCAAATTTATAGTAATTTTATAGGAGGATTTTCTTGTTGTTGTTATATGAGTAGTTAGATTACACTTCCTTCGATCCTTATTATAAGAAGAAAAACCGAAAAACATCAAAACTAGCACAATCCTTAATTGTTGTAACTTTTTAAATTTTTTTACAAAAATTTCTTTATAAAAAGTTTAAAACATTAAATACATCTATTAATATTTTTTTTAAGGGAAAATACATCTACTAATATTAAAAATAACCATTAAATGAGAGATAATTTTCTTATAAATAAAATTATTATTTTTAATATTTTCTTATAATAAAAATCGGATGGATTAAATAAATTTCATCAATGGGGTCGATAATTCTCGCAATCTTAGATAACACTATAATATGTCTTCCTATTTTTATAGTATATATAAAGAAAAGTTACACATTTATTAATGCATTATATCTAGATCATGTGAGAAGATGGAAGTGGAACACCACATGTATTAATGCCTCATATCTATATCATGAGAGAAGATGGAACACCATAACAAAACAGAATTAAGCTAGCAGCAAACATTGACCATTGACTTTGAAAAAAAAGGCATCGTGTTTCCACACAACTAACTTCCAACAAATTACAGTATTCCTCTTTTCATTTTCCATACTAAAACCACTACCTCAAATTGCTATGGATTCATTAATTTCTAACCCCACTATCCTATGCACTAGAATTGTCACTTACATAGAATTTGGCATACATTGTCAAACTCTTTTAGTGCATATTTAAGCTACTATAAAAATATAATATTTATAATACAAAAATATGTAGGAAAAGTGCTACCTAAAAATCATTAGAATCATGACTAAAGTACATTTCTAAGAACTAGGATTGTCACATATCATCATCATCAACATCAAACCTAGTGTTCCTTTTTGAATCCTTAAGAAGAGGATCAGCATCATAGTAGAGGCCAACTTTCTTCTCAACATAAGGTAATGGCTCTGCAAAGCTAAGCAATGTCTGCAACACTTCTTTCATGGAAGGCCTACTAGAAGGCAATGTTGCAGTACACATGACACCAAGTTTGAAAACTGTACACATTTCATCCATGTTACTTGCTTCCATCACATCTTTGTCTAGTAATTCTTCTACATTGCTTCCTAATAAAATGTGACGCCACGACCACTCCGAAAGAGACGAGTATTGATCTCCATAGTTAGCTTCTTTGCCAGTTGTTAGTTCCAATAGGACTACTCCAAAGCTAAACACATCAATCTTTTCAGTAACTCTTGTTGTTTGAACATATTCTGCAATTCAAATATCACATAAGTATAATGAATATAAATGCTAAGTAGATCCAAGTTAAGCAAAGAAAATGTGTTAGTGAAGAAACAAAAAAATTTGGCAAGTAATTCATTCACCTGGAGCAATGTAGCCAAATGAGCCAATCACAGCTGACATTGTGTTAAGTTCTTCTGGCTTGATTAAAATCCTAGCCAGTCCAAAATCAGCAACTTTTGCATTAAAATGAGCATCCAAAAGTATGTTGCTAGTTTTAACATCTCTATGTACAATAGGTGGTGAACAATCATGATGCATGTAGCTCAAACCTTGAGCAGTACCAATAGCTATTTTCAACCTTTTTGGCCAATCAAGAACCACCTGGTTTTGTACTAAGCCTGACAAAGTTGATGACGACGACTTACTCTTCATGTGCAGCCACTTATCTAGACTTTGTTTTTCAAGATATTCATAGACAAGAAGCATAGAATCATCATTAGAGATACAACACAACAATTTCACAATGTTGATATGACGAATATTGCTCAGTATTTTAACTTCAGCGCGAAACGAACTCTCGAGTTTATCGTCTAATTTTTTGTTACTCCTTATCTTTTTCACAGCAACATAGCCTAAACCATCGACATTAACTCGGTATACCGTGCCATATCCTCCACTTCCAATAATATTCTGTTCTGTCATTGATGAGACAATGCTTGATTCATTGAAACTAAGCCTTTGAAAGGAAATAAGCTTCCATGAATTATCCAAACCTTGCTTTCCTTTCTTGAAAACTTTGATAATCAAGAAAGCAGCACAAAAAGCCAAAAAGATTGCTACTATCACAAGGCCTATAATCAAACCAATAGACCATGATGATCCTTTGTTTTCACTTTGAATACCAGAGTTGCATAAGGTGATGTTCAGTATTGGTGTATCAGCACAAAGACCAGAATTAGCCAAAAAGCTTGTATCAAACCCTGAATTTTGAAATTCACTTGGAATCCTTCCTATCAAATGATTAGAGGATAGATTGAGATTGGTGAGTCTTGGAAGTTGAGACGGAATTTCGCCAGAAAATTCATTTTCTGACAAATCAAGTTGACTTAGGACAGGTAATTTTCCAATTGCATCTGGAATTTGTCCAGAAAGTTGGTTTTGGCTCAAATTAAGAGTTACTAAGGACTTCCATGATATTATATCAGATGGAATTTGACCAGTGAACTGATTCTGATCAAGCAAAAGAGTTGTTAATTTTGGAAGTGATGTTAACTCTTGTGGAATACTTCCATTTAAGAAATTGTTCCTTGCATCAAAAACTACCACATTAGTCCATGAAGATACACCAGATGGAATTCTACCAGAAAACTGATTGTTACCTATCTCGAACCGCGAAATGCTTAAAGACAATCTTTCTGGAATCACACCATTGAACTTATTCTTGCTTACCATAAAATTAGACAAATTGACAAATGTCCAAAGACCTCTAGGAATAGTACCAGTAAATCCATTACTATAAATTTTCAAGTCTAACAACCTACTACAATTTCCTAGTGATTTTGGTAATTCACCACTAAGACTATTTTCATAAGTTGTCAAGTTGAGTAACTCACCATAATAGCATAAATTCTCAGGTAACTTTCCAATAAGACTATTGTTGGCAATATGAAAGGTTTTGAGCTTTGAAAAACGACCGAATTCAGGAGGAATAGTACCTGATAAATTGTTCGAAAAAACATGAAAATTGACAAGAGACGGAAGAAGGCCTATACTTTCTGGTATCACACCTGATAAACTATTGAGAGACAAACCCAACCATGTTAACTTTTGAAGCTTTCCAAAATCTTCAGGTATTTTCCCTTCAAAATTGTTCCTAGAAAGATCAAGCAAAGTCAAGTTCAATGCTTCAACCAAACTAGGTATTTCACCAGAAAGCTTGTTATTGAAAAGAATAAGTTCACTCAAATTCTTCAGCATGAACAAACCACTAGGAATTTCACCAGTTAAACCATTTCCTGACATATCTAACCTCTCCAAAGAAACCATATCTCCAATTTTTTCAGGTATTTCACCAGTTAAACCATTTCCTCTCATATCCAACTTCTCCAAAGAAACCATATCTCCAATTTTTTCAGGTATGCCACCAATCAAGTTAGAGCCATAAGCATAAAGAACCTTCAATTTGTTCAACTTGGTCAAACTCAAAGGCAATTTCCAAGAAGGAAACATAGTATTAGAGGACAAATCTAAATACTCAAGATTCAACAATTCACCAACCTCATCAGAAACAGTACCATTCAATAAACAATATTGAATTCTAAGTTCTCTCAATTCCTTCAACTTTCCAATCCCATCAGGAACACCACCATGAAAATTTGTTGAACCAAGGTTAAGATATTGCAAACTAGTACTCAAATTTCCAATATCATTAGGAATAATACCATCAAAATTGTTCAAAGAAAGATCTAAGTAAACAAGCTTTGAACAATTATAGAATAGTGTTGGAAAATCACCAGGGATGAAGTTGGTGCTGAAGTCAACATGTGTAAGGCTTTTGAGTTCATCACAAATAAAGGGTGGTATTGTTTGTGTGATATTCATGTGTGAAAGTGTTATTCCAGTGACAGAAACAGAATCATTTGTGCAAATGATTTCTTTCCAAGTACAGTGATTGGAATTTGATGATGTTGTCCAATGGTTAAGGAAAGAAGTGTTGTGAAGATATTGTTTAATGTTTAACAAGACTTTGTGTTCTTGATCATATATATGAGACTGAGAATTTGTTTGGTTTAATAATAAGAGGAACAAAGACAGAACAAAGTGAAATGATGTGGTTGGTTTTGTCATCTATGTGTCTTTGTTTTTCTGGTTTTCAAATTCAATGTGTGCATGTGAATGAGTTCATGTTTGTAAAGTTCAAACTTCAAAGACAAGAGAGGAAGATGATAAGAAGGTTGGAAATTGTTGCTTGCTTTGAAACTTCTACATTATATATATATATATATATATATATATATATATATATATATATATATATATATATACA
>Ga0228711_1005603_pt1 | contig 19070 bp, 8 predicted proteins | sample MedpolnodulmetaG_2_FD_177996 | JGI IMG/M metagenome (GOLD analysis project Ga0228711, IMG submission 177996) | Root nodule microbial communities from Medicago polymorpha collected in Santa Monica, California, United States - brown nodules | ecosystem: Host-associated > Plants > Roots > Nodule...
TTTTTTTAGGAAATGATATGTTTACTTGTTATCGACCTAAATAAGACGCATTAAAGTTAATTAATATAGAGTTATGAATGATTTAATTGAGAGCATAGAGCCAAACTATTTGGGGCATGGCCATACACCAGTGAACCAAAAAGGGAACGGGGTGCGTTAAAAGGTGGGGAAGAAGGTGCACGTGGTCCCAAACACTAGTTAGATAATCACCAACAGGGTAACCCTACTCTGTAGAAGCCCTCTCTTTCTCTTTTGATTGTTTGAATTGTCAAAGAACAATCACACCCACTTTCCCCCCTCCTTTCCTGCTACATTTTCAGCCTTCATCATTAAGGTACCCTCGTATATTTTGGTCCCATATAATATACCATAATCTTTCTCATAATACTTTATTTTATATATCCTTTTCAATTTTGTTTTTATATGTCTTTTCTTTTTTGACAAATTGTTTTTATATCTGTTTTATTTTACTTTTTGAGAAACATATGGCAATTTTTTAAAATCCAATTAAAATTAATTATCTATGATTGTCATTTTATCGTGAGATTGATATAATAATAATAATAATATATAATATATACTTTCTCCATCTCACAATAATAACTGAATTATTTAACAAAAGTTTGTCTAAAAATAACTGTCACATTTAATTTTAATTTTTTTATCATAAAATAAGTGAGCAATAAGATGCACTATTAACCATTTCTCGATGTACCTTAATTAACGCCATGTACTTCAATGTAAAGTTATTATTGTCACCTTAATGTATACAATGTTTTTTTTATCTAATCTATGTGAAATGTGTTAAATAAGTTGATCATTATGCGACCAATTAAATTAAAAATCATTCTAGTTACTATTTTTGTGGTGACCTTGAACCCGGATCTTAAATATATTATGTATTATCTCTACCAACATAACTAAGCTCACGAGGACAATCATTTTAGTTACTAATCCAACATAAATAATGTGTAACTATTTGTATAATCAAAATTAAGAGTTATACATTTTATAGAGATAAACTATGAGAATTATTTGATATATCCTAAAATTTAATTGGATGCAAGAATCTTATAGGTAGAATTAATTTAAATATTAATTAATTTTAAAATAATTAAATATAAAAAATGGCATGACACTAAAGGATTGAATGATGTATATGTACTCAACTAAAACCCTAGGGTATTGGAGTTTTCAATGATAAAGAATATATTAACCGTAAGTTAAATAGGGATAAAATTAATTACAAAGGTTAAATGTCTTCAAAATTTGAGAAGAAAAATTTTGTTGTAAATCTCGTATTAATTTTTTTTTTCATGGTTAACAAGAGTTTAATGACAAAATTCGCATATACTATGTGCCATAAAATGAGAAATTGTTGGATGTTTGAACATATCAAATGTCATTGCAAAGTTTTACTATTTATGTTAGTACTTATGAAACCTAGTTAATCTTTCTATTGAAGGGAAACCTAATTAATTTTATTTTTCTTGTTTATACATGCAATCAAATAAGCAAAAGAGAGTTTTTTTTTTTTTTTTACAAGAAAAAGATAACATAAATCTCATTTTCTTTCTTTGCATTAAATTACTTTCATTTATCCAAACTAAACATAAAGGAAAAGGTTTACCAATACTTTGATTACCTCCGTTGAAATGTTATTTTCGTGGTCTTTTAATATAATTTCATATAACGATTTTACAATTTATCTTTTTCTTTCCCATATCATTCTCGTTTTGTTGATAAATTTGCAAACAAATTTTCAAGATTGAAATCTATGGTTTTATTTCGTAATGAGTTTTTAATGTTGAAATATATGAACTTTCACTCATATTTTCATATAAATTTTAGATTTTATGACGGTTTAAAATGACGTTGCTTTTTTAAAGTTGTTGCAAAAAGTCACGTTATCGTAAAAGTTAGGAAACCAAACCTCTTTGTTTCCACGAAAGTCACTCACTTAGACGCAAGTTTGAGTGGCTTTGCATCAAACAAAATAGACACTTTGATGCTTGAAATTTTATATGCAAATAGATTAGAAGAACAAAAACGATATAAATAAATAGTAAACAATAAATCGTTATCTAAAATTAAATTAAAAAACGATTGATATTTTTTATCTGGTCGAAATTATGTCAAACAATGTGGAGATGGGCTCCATGCATTTTGCAATTGTAACTAATTAATGAAAAAGCAACTATACTGTACGACCCCTATGGTATGCTGCTGACACTGCAACCTCTCTGTTAAAAGCATGTGCCTCTTTAGAGCTTTGTGTGTGTTTGTTTATGTTGAGAGGGACGAATGCCTATTTTAACTGTGGCACTGAAAAACATGGTCTGTCTTTATATATATACGCATTTAAAAGTAACACATACACATTGATAATGACCTTGCCATCTTTAACCTCAATATCTTTTTATTTTTCTCATCCAATTTCATAATCAAAGGGGGGTATATATAGCCCCCTCTTCGGTTCATATATTGTATAGAAAAATAAAATGGTCCCCAACCAAACCACTGCCATTATTCACCCAGATGAATGTCACATGTGTCATTCATTTAATATATATTAGAAAGGGTCCATATGCTCTAGCAAAAGGACATACCAAGAAATCATACTTTAGTCCAACAACATTAATAATATTGTCTCAATTTTTTCTGAAAACAACAACAAACGATTCTCTTTTCTTCCTCACCACATGCATGCATTGCCTCTAATGTATAAACCGTATAATCCAATAATCCATACCGGATATTTCCACATATAATCGTCCCCGCAAAGAGATTTGTCGTTTTGTTGTAGATATCCTCCCACTTGTTTTCTTAGTCAAATCCTCAATTAGAATCTAAATTCCTATTCAAGTTAGAAGCCACAGAATTATATGTTTTCCTACTAGTAATTTTATACATTAAAAAAAAGGTATTTATATAATTAATTTTGGAGAAACAATATAAAGAATCCTCCCAGGATTAATTTCGAATTGCAATTGCAATTGTAGCAATAATATAAAGAATTTTGAGGTCTCTCTATGATTCTCGAAACTTATCAATGACATTGTAATCGCAATTTCTGCATTATTATTTTGCAATATAAAGATTCACAGCGTAAATGAGCCGGGGTCGGTGAAGCCAATGTGCAAGGTGGTTAAGGGCTCAAGTTTTTGTACATGCCAACTTTTAAGATCCAAATTCCTACTTATACCAATTTCAACGTCTAAAATTTTGAAGAATCAAGATTAGAACATTACCTTCAAAATGTTTAAGACGATCGTGAAATGAGCTATGGCAATTTAAGCTATGCACCCAGCAAAGTTGTCCATAATGTAACTCGGTTAGTTAGGCATAAAGGTAAAGCTAACCTCGCATGTTATTTTGATCTTTTTAATATAGTAACAAATGAACAATGAATATGTCAATAAACCAATGAAAAAAGTTACAAAACATTTAAAGCAAACCTTGTTCAATAGCTGTCAGAGACTGATCAAACCCCTAAAGTGCTAAACACTGCATCTCGACAACCATATTAATAAAGAATATGAACCTTTTCTTCTTCAAGTACTACAATTTCAGCTAGTCAAACAAAAGAAAGAAAAAAAAGAATAGGGAAAGAAAGAACCATATGACTTATTGTAAATTAACTTTTCCAGCAATATATCATCTTTAATTTCTCTTGAGGCAGATGTTTGTGTCATTCTGCTTCCCCTTCAGTGGTGGCTGAGGACATGTAACCCATAACAATGGATGTTTCTTCTGATGGAACACCAGAAGTTGAAGATTGAAACTGTTGCTTACAAGCTTGGCATGTTACTTCCATAACAGTGTTACTTATCTTCTTAATAGCTTGTTTTCTCAAAGCTTCAGCTTTTCCAAGTTCATCTTGTGCTTGTTTTCTTATCCTTTTAGCATTTTCAAACTCAACTTCAGCTATCTCAATTTGACGTTTAGCTTCCTTTCTAGCTTCTTCTGCATAAGCCTTTTCTGCCATTGCCAACTTTAGCTCCTCACTAGTAAACTCTTTCAACCTTGCTAGTTCCAATGTGGATACATCATTCCTTTGTTTCTCTGACTCATTATTTCCTATTGAAAGTTTCAAGTGTGTTTCGTAATTTTGATCGTTTGAATTTGGTTTTTCTACTTGAGGGTTTATAGAGGAAGGTAAGAGTTGAAGTTCTAAGTTATGGTGGTGATGAGAAGTGGAAGGCTTGTTGTGTATATCTGAATTAGTTAATAAGGTAGGTGCTGATAATGGTTTATCAGGTGGTTTTGGAAGCACTGGTAATCCTTGTAATGGGGCTGATATACTAAAATTTGCCTCACTAGATGGACTTGTGCTTGAAGCAGTTCTTGAAGAGCATGCAGGCTGCATTGTTGTTGCTTGGAACTCTGGTTGGTGCTTCCCTCGGATTGTGCATGCGTCTTGATGTTCTATAAAACTCTCCACCCTGATCAAAGGACAAATGCAACTTTAAGTCAATGACAATAAACATATATTGTAGGTTTGTTTGGATTTATTTATGACTTTACCTACTACAAACCTAAGAACTTGTGAACCATTTGAGAGAGCTTGTAAAAATAACTTATAACATGTCTATAAACTGTTTTAATTGTGTTCATGAAGTTCATCATGATGATAGTTTTGAAAATAGTTTAAGTATATATCTTGTATGAAAATAATTTGACTTTATTTTATCTTATAAAAAAAAAGTTATACATAATTTGATTTTATTTCATCTTATAAAAAAAGTTTCTATATACATGAATAATAAGCATCTATGTTAAATAATCACATAATTAAAGAAATTGTTTATCCAACAAGACCTATATATGTTAAACTAGATTATATGACTAGATTGTGATATTATATATGTTAATGCCTGTTATAGCTATTTCATCTTAAAAAATAACATGGTCAAACAAAGATATGTTTATAAAAAAATTAATTAATCAAAGATCTGGGTCATGACTCATAGAAAAAGTAATTAATTAATTAAATAAGACAGAATGATCATATAGGGTCTCCACTAGTACAAATTAAGTCTTCTCTCTTGCATATGATTCATATTGATAAAAAAATGTAGATAGGTAATTAATAATACAGTCCATAAACTTATAATATTAGCTAGCTAGTAGCTACTTAATGATACTGGCTCTTACAGGCAATTTGCAAAGCCTGCATAATGATGAGGGGGTGGGTGGGCTGTATTCATAATCATCATATCATATATTCAAAATTTCAAAACATAATGCTAAAACTTTCAGCTTATGTATTTAACTTTCCAAAATAGTACTATTTTATTATATGAAGAATAATATGATAACCTAAGAAGATGAGAATTTAATTGCAAAAAGGGTATCTGAGATTTAAAAGAATTTTTGTTTCACTCTCAAATATAAAATTTTAGGGTTTGACTTCCTAGGAAGCTAGCTGCAGAAGAATAATCAAATATAATATAATATAGTATAATTGAATTTGGTTTCCGTTAACAAACACAGTCAATTGTTTCAGCAGTGACCTGAATTTGATGAATGATGAATCACACACACACACACACCGAAAAAGAAAGAGAGAGAAAAAGATAAAAGATACCACTACTACAATAAAGATGGAAACTTGGAATGAAGAACAATATGAGAAAGTGAAAGATGGAAAAGAAAGCAGAACACAAACCTGGAAAACACACGACCACAATCACACGAATGTCCTCTGGTACCACATGTTTTGATATGTGCTTTATAATCAGATTGAACAGCATAACCTTTGTTGCATTTGTCACAAACCCATTGTTTATGATTACTATGTTTTCTTCTAAAATGTTTCTTGATTCCAACGAGGTCACCTAGTGCATGACATGGATCATGATGCAAACAACTTGGTTCTGGACAAACAAATACTCTCTTTTTTAATCCTTGTGTTGTTTCTCTTTTCAACAATTTCCATGGTACTTTGTGTCTTCTTCTATGCATTTGAAGATTCTGGTCTCTTTGAAACCCTTGGTTACAGATCTCACAAACATATCTGTCTGATTCTAACAAAGTCTTTGGTGATAGAGACACAACTTCAGCATCTGGATCTAAACAAACCCACAAAAAAAGGTTAAAAAAAAAAAACAAAAACTAAGTTGGAAGAAAGTAATCTTTATTTGTGTTACCTGGTGTGCCTGCTGGTCTTCTTTTTCTTTTGTTATTAGCACCCCCATTTTCTGATAATGCAAAAGCAGTAGTGGCATCAGAAGAGGAATTAACTGTGTTATCTAACATGGGTGGACTGGTTTGAGAGAGCTATAATAAGCTAAGAGAAACCAATAAATTCAGAGAACCTGTTGCAGTGAGGTACAGTACAGCTGGTGGTGGTGAAGTTTGTAATAGTGAGTGGGATTTCAGCTTTATTCGTTGAAAGAAAGATGATAGGTAAAAAAAACAGAAGGAGGAAAGGAATGAAGAGAGAGAAAAAGGTAGTATTGCTTTATGAAATCAGCTTTTTTTAAGGCTTTTTCTTAACTAGCTATATAACTTTTTTCCTTTGCTTTGCTTTGCTTTGTTGTTGTTTCATTGACCCCTCACCTTGAGCAGGTAAGGTTGAAATCAAGTCTTGATTGTTTATAAAAATCTGTCTCTTTCTCTATGGATTTGGATTAGATATACTGTAGGACTGCATGCATCATGGTCGTTCGATTAAAATCAAACAACAAAGACATAAAATGGATATTAACTTGAAATGTAAATCGTCTAATTGCATTTTAAGAAAATCTGTTATTACCCAAGAACAAAAGTCATCTGTAGGTGCAAAAAGTTGTGGGTAATCTTAATTTTCCATGGCTTTTCGAGTGTCACAAGGCGGTGGGAAAATGCTTCATCGACAACAACGTTACCCACAACTATAAAAGCTCTTTGTATTTACCATCGGCCACACCATAGATAATTTGTAGGTAATTGTGGTTTCAACAACAATTTACAAGTGACAAGTTGTGATTACACATTCCTTAAAAAAAAAATTGTGATTACACAAGTTAAATATTGAGAAAAAAAATTCATTCATAATCGTATGCCTTATTTATTGATTTTCTTTCTTGGTTGGTCTTTAAAGTTTAAAATGTTTGTACTGTTATTATATAAAAAATAAAAAAAAATCCTTCTCATTTTCCTCTCAAAACACTTATGTTTGAAGTGTTAGATTTTTTTTTAAGACGTTGAAGTGTTACATGTTGATGTGTAAACACACTAATTACGTGGCATGACCAAAGTTAGGGTTCATCATCCTCAAGTACAAATTATCCGATAATCAAAATTTGGTTTAAAAGAATGAACCCCACCAAACAGAATTTTAGACAGAAATTAGCAACAAAAAGGAAAAAAGACATAAAACAAACAATGGCATATAGTAAGTAATCATTGATTAATGTCATGATACTGTAACTTGCATGAGTGAGTGGTTGCCGGCCAAGATATATGTGTGGATGTGTCTATATATCCTTCCATTAAGGCTTGTACTAATCAAACACAAACTATCACGTGGTTACTAGAGACAAAGTCTTGTTCAAAAAAACTAGTGACAAAGTCTCAGCTCTTTGCTTAAAAGAGGGTAACATGACTACAGGAGTGTAAATAATGTGGATGAGGTACAGCGAAAATTAACTCCCTTACCAAACGGGTTGAGGAGGCCTCGAGAATATATAGACTGTAAAGAGGTTTATTGACCAGAAATTTTCTATCAAAGTTCTATATATTGCATGTGATTAATATAACAAGAATGGAAAACGAGGACGTACGTACAAGATGAATGCATCACATGCATAGCCATATCCATCAACCAGAAGGTGTAACTTAATTAATCAAGTCAGTAGTTCACATTTTGTATAGACAAATGTTAACGAGTGCCTTCGAACATTTTAAAAAAATAAAATCTAGTGTTATAAAACTTTGGCCGTGAATATTGAATGAATTACTTCCATTAACAAACACAAAAGGGAATATTTACACACATTATATGTTGAAACCGAAAGTTAAATTGATGTCCTATTGTCAAGTATTGGTTCACTTTTTAATAACTGAATCAACCTCCATTAACATGTTTTGATGAATGTAAACAATGTGTATTGTCGCCTATCCGTGTAATTTAATCTTGTCATGCTAACAAGTTTTCTAAGAGCATTGTTTAAGAAATCCTTTATAAGAAATTTCATCTTAAAAATATAAGATAAACACATGTAAAAGTAATAATTACACAATTTTCAATGTAAGAGTTACCATTTTTTGTTGCTTAACAATACTCTTAAAGACACTTATTAACATTGTCCTTTAATTTTAAACTGATATTCAATATAAAAATTATTATTTTTCCAATATGCACTTTTGTAATTTTTTAAATTATTAATATGTTAGAAAAATAAGAAGCTTTTATTTGAAACTAGTGAAAAATTAATATATAACGTCAATTAAACTATTTCAAATTTATTTTGTTTCTAGTCATTTTAAACTTTGGTTTAAGTGTGTGCGCATGTGTGTATCTATATATAACATAGAAGAAGTTAAATTTATTAAGGATCCTATCAAATGAAGAAGGAAAAATATGATAGTATGATATATCAATATGTGATTGAAATGGCAACAACGAGAGAAAAACAATAATGTGACTTCAACGAGATGAACAGTAATGTGATTGTATCTTCTTAAAACATCAATGCGATGAACAGTAATTGAACCCCTTGGGTTGGTGGCTTCAACGGCCTCCACGCCTTAAGTGGCCGCTCTTCTTAGACAACATTTAGTCGGATTTGTACGGTGGTAAGCTTTCTCACACTTTTTGGGGTTCTCTGGAACTGTTTGTTTATTTGTGTTGTCGGGTTCTTCGATCTTTTTGAGAAGAAACCATGTTGTTGCTTTCAATTATGGTTTTTGGTCGAATTGTGATCTGTTTAAGTTGTTCGATTTCTGGGTTTCTATGACCTAGTTGTCGTCATGGAAGAACGGTTATGATTCCCATGTTCTCTTTTGAGCGTGAATGAACTTGTTGGGATGTCTATGCTTGCGCCTCTGAATGGAGTTTGTTTCTTACTTGGCTTCTGGTGGACCGGTTGTGCAAGTTCAAAAAGTCAGGTGCTAGCTTGGTTTCCAAAGTGATCAATATTGTTGGTGGTGTTGATACAATCGTCAAAGTTGCAGCTAGAAACTTCACTGCACAATATAAGTTATCCTTCGCCCAAGCAGACAGCAACAACGCATATTTCACAGTCACTGATTTACCCTAGTCTTATGAAAGGTGACTTGATTTCAATCAAAATATCTTAGGATAAATACTCCAACGGAGTTGAAGAATGCAAAATACCCTCCATATGAGGTTGATTTTGAAGAAAGGAGAGAAACCTCCCTTTGGAAAGCAGCTACGTGAAACCTTGATTCCTCTCTGTAAAATCAATAATTGGAAGCTGGTTACGTTGGGCAAACGTTTCTTTGAATTTGTCTTCTCAACTATTGAGGAAATGAGCTCCATTTTATCGACGGGTTCATGGACTCTCAAATTTAGAATCTTTTGCTTTTTGCAATGGGTTCCTGACTTCTGCCTCGGCTCTCAGAAACAATCTAATGTCTAGGTTTGGATTTGTTTCATTGATCTCCCTCAGAAATATTCCTAATCATTTAGTCCATATAATGGGTATAATGAAACGTGGTTCTTATTGATAGAAAATTAGGAATTTGATTACTTTAATCAAAATCACGATGAAAATGTTGGAAAACATAGCATGTTGAGTTTGACTCGAATTATTGTAGCATATTTACCTTTTATTCTTACAAAACCTTCTTTAAATAGCAGCACGAGTTTTTGTTTCTATAAAAAAAATTGAGAAAAACAAAACGATATTCATTCATTCAAATTGATAGAGTAGATCATATACAAACATCACTAAAACGTAAAGGGTGAATTTGCGTGCAAACTCACAACATCCAAATTAATAGCATACAACGACGAAATACCTACAAATAATATGAGAAAATCTAAGTTACTGAAATATCCTTGCTTCCGGATCTGCAACATTGACAATCGAATCATTGATTGAATTTTTAATTGACTGAAGTCGGTCTTTCAATAGAAACTAAATGAACACCGCGACAAGACGCGAAATCAAATACTGCACAAGATGACGAACAACACAATGTCACACTTAGACAACGAAATCACAAAAAACGCAAAAGGAAAAACTAGATATATGTGAAAACCGCTTATTTAGATTAAAAGAAAGGGGAAAAAGATGTAGAAGGGTGATTCTAGGTAAAAAAAATGATCTAAAATCACTCCTCCTCGATGAATGAAGGAGAAAGAAACCTTAGAGAAAAGATAAAGTTTCTCTCACTAGAAAACTAAGTGCTCATAATTTTTTTTAGTTATCATATTATTGGTACGAAGTTTTCACTATTATTTAATGATGAATAATCTTTGTTGTGAAACCTGTGTAGCATACAAAGTAGGTTCTTTCATCCTTACCCATTTTTTTTATATACAAGAGTGAAGAATCAAACCCTTTAACTTAAGACGTCTTAATCGTTAATCACTTAGAGCAACTCATTGTGTATTTTATTCCAAAATTTTAATGTAGCACTTTCATATTTGCATGGATTTGTTTATTATGTAACTCTTTCATCTTGCATTATAATTTTGAAAGCCCTGTGTTTTATGTCAGATTCAAGACTCTATGTAATTATTGATACGACATTAATTTGAATTATTATGTTGCATTAAACATTCAAGGTCACGTGAACAATTGTATAAGCTCAAAGCGAAATTAGAAGTCGTGTCTTTTAAAAAAGAGAAATGCTTACAAGAGCCTCTGGTGCACTTAATAAGAAGTTTAAATTAAAAATTTTAACTTAAAACTTGTGTATTCAACACATTGAAACATCAAAAAACAACTTTATCTACATGAAAGTTATCAATTATTTTTATTTTTGGATCCTTAGCAAGACCCTTTAAAAAATAATAGCGACGACATAAGAAGAACCTTGACATTTTGTTAATTTATACAATATCAAACGACATAAAAATAAATGTTAATTAATTTACAAGATTTCAGAGTGGGAGAATTTCATAGTTACAAGGGATATTGAATTTGATAAGACATTATTAAAGGGAAATGCTAACATGTGTACTTCATACACTTGCTAAGAAATTAAAAAAGGAAATACTATTTTACAAATTGTGTATTCTACTTTTTAAAAGTTGAAGAAAAAGTTTTTTTCAAAACAAATTTGTCTTTCCTTTTTATTTCTAATTGCTTAACAAGTGTCATTATGGAAAATGTTAATGGATCTACAAAAACGAAAGTATGTCTTGAAAGAATAAATATTTAACTTTTGGAGAATTGCATTGCACAATTTATGTTACTCCCTAAGTGAATCATTTATTCTTTCACATATATTAAGAAAAATGTTTCAGTGAAAAAGAGAGAAAAATAAGTTTAAGTGCTCTTATCAAATATTGATACATTTACCGTCAGTTGTTATGGGACGATATCAACTTTCTATCTTAGTTCAAAAACATGTGCCTTAGCATTTCCATTAAAAAAATGTGCAGTCTAAAGACAGTTACTTTGTTTTCAAGTTGGAACTGGGAACCCTCTTGAATCAGCTACGTGACAATGGAGGGTGAGCCATAGATGATTCATCTGGGATGCAATAAAAATCAAAAATCCTTTATTGGTAAAATTTTACCCCGCATCCTTCCTTACACTTATATCTCTACCTCATATACACCGTGAACTTAAATACTCTTAAGTATAATAAATAAATAAACAAAATTTTAAATTTATTTTTGACATACCCATCAATTTTCTTTTTGTTATGGCAATTTTAAAATCTAAATTTCTGAAATTGATATTGATTTCAACAATTATGAAATTTAGAGTGCTGAAATTAGCATTTATACCAACAAATTCAGATTTTATAATTGCTTAAATGAATATCAATTCAACAATTTAGATTTTGAAATTGTCGAAATTGATATTCATTGTGACAATTTTTAAATTTGAATTTGTGGGACTTATATTTTTTTCTTTCCGTGTACCGCCATTTTCAAATAGTGAAATTGCTGGTACACATAATACGTTCCATTTTTTATGGGCCATACCAGCACCTTAGTGAGCCCGTGAGGTGAGATACTTGTCCATGTTGCTTAAAAAAATGTGGTTTTTCAAAACAAAACAAAAAAACGAAATTAGATTCTCACCTTCTATACATGAAGAACTCTTTCTGTAGATTCTAATTAGACTTTTGGTGGAATAATTAAGTTAGTCTATTATAGAAGGTGTGGATAATTGACCACCTCTTAAGTCCATTGTAAGGACACATTTGCAATAGCCCCTTAAATCTGGGTGAAGATCCTTTCCATTTTCTAAATAAATGGAGATTGTCAATTACTATAGTTTTGAAGTAAATATGTAATATTAATGTTTTCAATTTTTGAAATATGTGCATTTATATCATATATTTACTTCAAAACTATAGTAATTGACAATCTCCATTTATTTAAAAAATGGAGAGGATCTTCACCCCTTAAATCTATCTCAGACTTCAACTAGTGATTTACCACCTTCTTTTTGGGTGAAGCCTATGATTTGAGTAGTTAATGCTAAAAGAGAAGTGTTTAATTATCGAGAAAATTTTTTCTAATTGGTCCTAGAAGATGTAATGATTGATCTCATTAGTCCCTCTCTTTTGGAAAATTGTTTTTGTACCATGAAATTTTTTGTTAGATGCCGATATACCGTAAAACAGATTTTATTTAAAATTTAAATTCATCTTGAATAGTTAAATATAAAAATAAATTAACGACTTAAATATGATTTTCGTCCCTGTAATTTGGGTCAGTTTTGATTTTCGTCCCTGTAAAAAAAAAATTGAAAAACATCCCTGCAAAAAAAAATTTGTTTGAAAAAGGTCTCTGGTCCCACCAAAACGCTGAAGTGGCATGGTTCTTGCCATGTGGCAGTTGCTGACTGTGCAACTTTTGCCACGTGATGATGACGTGGCATGCCACATAATATTAAATTTTAAAAAACATTTTTAAAATTCTGAAAAATATTTTTTGAAATTAAAAAATCTGAAAAAAAATTTGAAAAATAAAAAAATCATAAAAAAAATTTAAAATCTGATTATAAATTTTTGAAAATTAAAATATGGAAATTAATATTTTTTTTTTTAAATTGCATCATCTGAATATTTATAATTTTCGAAAACAAATTATAATTTTTTTAAAAAATTATAATTTCTTGTTCTTTTACGAAAATTTTAATTTAAAAAAAAAATCATTTTTTTTCCGAAAGTTATTTTCAGAAATTTAAGAATATATATAATATTAAAAATAATAATTTTATTTTGAAAATTATACAAAAAATAAATTCAGAAAATTATTTATTTTAATATTTTTAAATTGTTTTTAAAATTGATTTCCATATTTTTAAATTTTAAAAACAATTTTCAGAATTTTAAAAATATTTTTTAAAATTTAATATTATACGGCACGCCACGTCAGCGCCACGTGGCAAAAGTTGCACAGTCAACAACTGTCACGTGGCCAAAACCATGCCAAATCAACTGAATAGTGGGGTCAGGGACCTTTTTCAAACAAAAAATTTTTACAGGCATGTTTTTTCAATTTTTTTTTTTACAGGGACGAAAATCAAAACCGGTCCAAATTACAGGGACTATTATCATATTTAAACCTAAATTAACAATGCAATATTGTGTACCTTACTCAACAAAATTCCAGGATGCTAGTAAAAAAAAAATTTGGGGATAATGTTTTACAAGAAAGCTTTGCTTCAGAATTTTGTCAACTCTTTCACGTGTCTCTTCCTTGTGCTATCATTGCAACTATACCGATCAATGCATCCCACCCACATAAGCCAACTCAGACTCATGCCTCATGTTTCCTCGATGACACTCTTAAACAGTTAAATATTCGATTTTACTCAGTTAAAAGACAAGCATATCCAATAAGACATATATGCTGCTATAATAATAATGACTGAATTTGATTTGAATTGTTCATCATGCTATAGTTGAAATAAGTCATTATAGAATAGAACAATGTGCTTAGAATATTGTACAAATTTCCAAAAGGCAGACCAAGATTACTGTCACAAGGAGGTTCCATCACAAGGTACTGGGACCCAATATTTTAGCAAAGGAATCTAATCAAGATTATTCTCTTGCTTGCATTACTTTGAAATTAGGGAATAATATATCAACCGTTTTATTTACATACCACTAGAAACAGACAGTAAAGAGAGTAGGACCCAGATACTGTGATAGTCATTAGTCGTGATATGGGCATATGGCACATTGGAGTAAGCTTCTCATTAATACTATTTCCATAATTCCATTCATTGAGTATTGCCCAATTTAGAATCATTCACTCATGCAGGGTCACATTTTTCAACCCATTCCCTAATTGCGTATTCGTAGCTAGCCTAGCAACATGGGATTGGATTGATTTACTTGTGTTACAAATCCTAACTCCTAACATGCTAGTAAAAAGTTAATGAGTAACGTTTGTTTTTTTTTTTGCCGTGTTATTCTCTACACCTAAGTTCCATTCCATGTTTAGATTAGTCAAAATTGATTTTGAAAGTGTAAAATTAATTTTGAAATGTATAGTTGTTTTTAAGTAGAATTGATTTTGCTCTAAAATTGAATTAACTTGAAGTTATAATTTATAGTTTTTGAGTCTAAATATGATTTGTCACGTTGAAATTTATTTTTCATCTTATTTTTACATAAATGTATTCAAACATAAACAATTTTATATTTAACTCACTTTTAAGTAAAATATTTTACAATATCAAGTCATTCAAAATCTATGTTTACTTATCTCCATGAGCTTAAATCAATGAGCATGGATATTAAATTATATATGTTGATAACTAGGTTTGTGAGTATTGTCTAAGGTGAACCAACAATAAAAAAAAGTTTGAACATTCTTAAGACCAAAGAGAGTGGATCCTCGTATTATGCCAAAAAATTGGACTAACTTTCATATTGTGCCAACAAAATTAAAATAAAAAATGATCTGTGAGACTACAATTGAATTTGAAAAAGAAAACACGTGGATTCTCATTCCGATATTGCCAATGTTTGTGCTCATATGAGCATGAATGCATGGATGGTAGATTTTTATTCTTAGTTTAGTTATATCCTCTTGGCTTTTGAACAAGCTGTGTTTATTGTAAATTATGTTTGTGCAAGTTTAGCACTCAGAATTGCTTCTATACTTTAAATAGAAAATGCAACAACTCGATTGTATCAAGATATTTGTACTTATTGCATTTTTTATAGAATGAATGGCATGTTTGGAACTGCTTTCAAGATGGAAAAAACACACCACTATTACACAAGTTTGGAAGAGTGGTTTCACAAAAATCACGTTTAGAGTTTTGTTTGGTAACCGTCATTTTCTTACGAGTTTATAATTTAATTTTATTAGTTTATTTCGTTTTTTTATAAGCTAATTCAAGTAGTTTATTGTTTAAAGCTTTAACTTATCATTTTATATCTCAATTTTACACTTGTAGTATTAATTGAAAAAAAATTATATTAATTAAATATATTTTTTATGTCATTTTATGTTTATAAGTTAGTTCAACCGTTAATTTTATCTGACGAAGGAACATACTACACGCCACAGATTCTTTGTGTGTGGCCAGTTGTGAGATTTTGAAAACAGCACGTCACCTCTTTTTAGCGTGCGTTACATCATTTTCGTTATGGTCTTATGTGTCGATTTGGTTAGGCTTGTACTTGGTGCCTCCTTATGAGTTGCGTGCTCATCACCTTCAGTTTTGCTATATGGCAGGACTTTCACGGTGCACTCATTCTTAGGTGTGTTCGCGGTGCGGTTTGGTTCGGTTTTGAGGCTAAAAGTCATCCGAACCGCAAGATAAAAATACATGCGGTTTGGTTTGGTTCAGTTGACTTTTAAAATACAATCCGAACCAAACCATACCAAACCAATGTGGTTTGGATTAGATCGGTTGGTGCAGCTTTTTCAAGACAATACTTTTTTTTTGTTTCCGACATTAAAATCAAGTTAAAAAGCTCAAACACAACATATTTTCATTAATATTTCCAACAATGTTTTAAATTACATCCAACATTACAATTTTATTTTTATGCAACAATGTTCGCAGACAAAAAGTAATCTTATTTTGTAAGAAATGCAAATAAAACTAAGATTTTATCATTATCTAAAAGTTCAACTAGCACATAAACACGTTTTTAAAATAAAAAGTAAAGAAAAAACTTAACAAGAGAAAATATATGTCATTTTATAAAAAAAAAAAAATAATTGAGTTTATTTGATTATTGATCTAGGTAACATATGTTTAATTAGTGTTTTTTCTTATGTTGCGGTTTGGTTTGGATTGGTTCGGTTGATAAGATAAAAACCGTAAACGGAACCAAACCATGCGGTTGAGTAAAACAATGATCCGAGTACATCCAAACCAAATGCGGTTTTTGGCGGTTTCAGTTTGGATTGGTTCGGTTTGCGGTTTTTCTATTGGATTGGTTCGGTTTTGAACACCCCTACTCATTCTTATTTGAAAGGTATATGGTATTGAGTGATATGGAAATACCGCAACGATCGTACCTTCCAAAATGTGGCATCCATCCATCTGTTCTTATTGAGAAAATCAAGCTCAATTCTTTTTTGTGGATGAAAGCAACTCAAATATCTTTTAATTATTGTTATTATGACTGGTGGACAAGTCCGCTCCTTTGTATGGGTGTTCATCAGTAATTTATTTTGACTGTTTTTTTTTGGGAGCCTTTCGTTATGCAGCTCCTGGTTTCTGTAAAGGGTTAATTAAATAAATGGTCCATATAAATATTTAAAATTTTGTTTTTAGTCCCTACAAAATAAAATCACACTTTTTAATCCCTATAAAATTTTCCATCAGCATTTTTAGTCCCTATAATGTTTTTCCATCAACATTTTTAGCCCCTATCAAAAATTCTCATCAACATTTTTTGTCCCTAAAATGCTTAAAGAAAATGTCACAGAGACTAAAAAGTGTGATTTTATTTTGTAGGGACTAAAAACAAAACTGTGAATATTTATAGGGACTAAAAACTTAATTAACCCTTCTGTAAATATTGGGCAGTGATTCATTTTACCTTGTGCAAAAAAAATAATTATCTGATGCAATAAATTTAAGAGTAAATTACACTCTCCTCCCCTCAAAGATGCTTGAATTATACTCCCCTACCCTCTTATGTTAAAATATACACTCCCCTTTCTTGAAAAGTAAAATTTATACTCCCCTCCTTTATAAGATGTTTGAATTACAACCCCCTCCCTTAATAATTAAATATGCTCTACACTTTAATCTATTTAACATAAATAAATATTCTTATGATATATTTTAATTTTGAACCACCATTTAAGAAAAAATAATTCATTTCTTTATAATTTAAATGTCAATATTAATTAAATTTAAATATTTTGCTATTAATTTTATAATTTAGAGTATAAAATTAACTTTTAAATAACCTTATTTTATTGTCTTTAGTAAATTTTTACATATTTTAATTTTATTTTGGGTTGTTTCATATTTTATAATAGGGTTTCAAACTACATGTTAATGAAATTGTGAATAAAAAGTAGCGAAAAATATGTATTCAATTTTTTATTATATTAAAATAGACCCGTAATACAATTTTATTTGAAGTGTGTTGGATTATTATTATTTTTGCTAGATTATTAGAAATAAAAAATATTGAGGGAGTAAAGTGTAGACTTTAACATAAGAGGGGAGAGAAATGTAATTCAAGCTTCTCTTAGGGGAGGGGGATGAAAAGTTTTCTAATGTGTTTTAAATAAGAGGGGAGGAAATTGTATATTTTAACATAAGAGGGGAGGGAAATGTAATTCAAGCATCTTAGAGAGGAGAGGAGTGTAATTTACTCTAAATTTAATCAATCAACTCACATGCTATTTACTATAAGTCGGCTAGCTATATGTTATAAGTTAACTTATCAATTCTTCACTGACGATAACCTTTTCCACATAAAATCACTGAAAAACAAATTAGCCTAATTACTCACCAATAATGGTACTTCTTATGATTGAATCGTTTGTATATTTTTAGCGCTATCATAATTGAAGATTGCTTTTTAGGCCCCCTAAAAATACAAAATTAACCTCAGTACTTAAAAATTGGATCCTCCGGTACATAAAATCCGATAGTTCATTTTCACATTCCATATTTTACTCCTCCGGTATGTACATACCGGATGCAGTTTTTCGAAAGCATTTTTAACACTTTCGGTAGATAGAGTCCGAAGGCACAATTTTAAAATTTATTTTTTAAACTTCCAGTATATATACAGTACTGCAAGTAGCCATATATAAAGGATGCAGTTATTTAGCAGTTAGTTTCTTTTGTGCACTCAACTTCAATATTGTTCTAAACCTTGTATTTTTTGGACAATTTTGTTCTTTTGTATTTTTCTGCATAGTTTTTTAGAGTTTTGTCATTTTAAATGAAAAGTTTGATCCCTTTAATTTTGTAAAATGACTTTTGAATCTGGAGAAAATAAGCAGCAAAAGTGGTTGTGGAACACAGTTCTATAATAGACATTGACATATCTAGTATGCCATTAGTAACTTTTGGTGCAATAAATCATATTTCTACTTAGAATATTGACAATCAACTTAATGTGTCGTTTATATTTCTAACTGCAGTCCATGCGTGTGGTATGTTTTCATATTTATTCATGGTGTGTCGTTTATTTGTTGATTGTAGGTTTGGTTCCTGCTGATCTAACTGTAGGTAGAGCACATACATATAATAAATTTACACTACAATTCATGTGCAACGAACTGCTACTGTGATATGTACCAAAAGACATGCTTACTCTATGCATTGATAACAATTCCAAATCATAATTTTGCTGATCTAACTGTAGGTAGAGCACATACATATAATAAATTTACACTACAATTCATGTGCAACGAACTGCTACTGTGATATGTACCAAAAGACATGCTTACTCTATGCATTGATAACAATTCCAAA
>Ga0228711_1005605_pt1 | contig 19067 bp, 11 predicted proteins | sample MedpolnodulmetaG_2_FD_177996 | JGI IMG/M metagenome (GOLD analysis project Ga0228711, IMG submission 177996) | Root nodule microbial communities from Medicago polymorpha collected in Santa Monica, California, United States - brown nodules | ecosystem: Host-associated > Plants > Roots > Nodule...
TTTTCCACTGTTGCGTATTATTATTTATGAACCATGTTGTTGAACCTCTTTGAATTAAGATTTTTAATTAAGTTGTTTACGTTGAGGCCGTAGTGCCAAGGTTGTTGAACTATGAATCTATTTTCCGTTGCAATGTTTTGTTAAAGTGGTTTTAATAAATAGTAACTTTACTCTATTTATACTTGAAATGTAGTGTGACATTCCGTTTTACGTTGGATACTCTGATTATTTATATTATTTACATTGTTGGAAAAACGGGGTGTTACACCACTTAGCAATAAACAGTAGTTAATTACAAATGGAGATATTTTCAGGAATTTGAGGTAGCTATGAGCAATCCAAAGTGCCTAAATAGCAATTTTCTCAGTTTTTAACCAAATTAAATTAGGCCCTAAATTATGCTTTGGCCATTTTATATTTACTTTCAATAGGTGTAATATCTATCAAAATTGCTAGAAAATTATTGTATACACATTTGCTAAGTCTCTTTGAAAACTGAAAAGAATGAAAAGAACACAACACATGTATTTTACCGAATCAACTATATAGGTTTTTAGATCGAATTCCCTCATATAAGATGAGTCACGACAAAAAGGAATGCATTCCAATACATTCTTTTGAACTTAATTCTACTGCCCTGCCAACTGACAAGTTTCAATTGATAGAGGAACATGATCAAACACAAAACAACATCTTAGAAGTGCATTCCCTTTTGTGACACTCATCCTATACGAAGAAATTTGATGTGAAAACCTACATAGTTTGATTCGGCAGAATACATGTTGTGTTCTCTTCATTGTGAGTTTTCAAAGAGACTTGCAAACCTTTACGATAACTATATGACACTTCCATGCCAACATTTTCAGCAAACTTCCATGAATTAAACTTAATTTCTAAAATGCATTATAAGAAACGATGATTTCTAGACAGACATTACATAGGATAAATAGTTTGATAATTGACACTATCAAATATCAAATTCCACATATAACAAACTTAAATTCCAGAATGCTTCTCTCTATCAAATATCAAATTAATAAACAAACACCCACACAATACATTACATAGGATAAATAGTTTGATAATTGACAATAGACCAAGTATTATAGAAAGAACAACAATGATATCTAGACTCCCTAAATTTTGATACACTCATTCAGCACATCATTTTTTCTATATCTTTTTTCTATCACATCATCAACCTACTACATTTATCACATCACTTTCTTTTATATCTCTATCTCTCTCAAAGTGTATACACCTTTGAGACTTCTAACAAATATTTTCCTAACAAGAATCACATTGTTTCATAACAATTGAGAGACAGGTGTGGTTTAATGAGAATCTCAAGTGGAGTAGCTTTGGTGTTTGCTAATCCAAATTCTTCAGTCATATCAACAAGTCCGGGTGTTGGATTTAAGATATCAAAGGAATGCAAAAAACTTGCTAGAGTGAAATGCACAATCTGAAGTCCAAAAGATATTGCAGGACACTTCCTTCTACCACTTCCAAATGGTAGTAGTTCAAAATGATTACCTCTAACATCAATAACTTTATGAGTGGTAAGAAACCTTTCTGGTTTGAACTCTAATGGATCTGGCCAAACACTAGGATCAGTTTGAATCTTCCAAAGATTTAGCATTAACCGAGTTCCTTTTCTAACATGGTAACCACCTATAATGCAATTCTCTGAAAATTCACGAGGTGCAGCGAGAGGACCTGGTGGATACAATCTTAGGGTTTCTTTTACTATAGCTTGAAGGTATACCAACTTACCAATATCCGACTCGTTTACAAGCCTTTCTTTGCCAACATGAGTGTCAAGTTCTTCTTTTGCTTTTTCCAGTACAAGAGGATTTTTCAATAGCAAACATATTGCCCATGTAAGAGTAACACTGCTTGTGTCACTTCCTCCGATAAATAATGTCTGCAAATTAAGTTCAATTTTGTTACTATAAATATGATCTTTTTTGTTTGAAGGATAAATATGATCTTTTTTGTTTGCTAACTTAAACCAACAAAAAACATGAAGGTCCAAGTAAGCTAAAGTGCACATTTCATTTGGACAAAAATTCAAATCTTACCGGTGAAAAAAAATAAATTAAAATCTTGTTACAAAATGAGCATGTGTACGTTTGTCTTAACCTAAATCTTGATGTTCTAACTTTGGTATAGAAAAATAAATATTGGAAGAGCTTTGTCCCATATTTCTTTTATAATTTTATGTTTATATATTAGTTAAAGGATGGCTATAATGGTGGATGATCATGGATTGAGCTGTTATAACAAATTTCATTAGTACTGTTTTTGTAGGGAGAATTTTGTTAGATAATAAAGTATTGAGTTTAAATTATTGAAACTTTATATTGCGAACTCTATTATGTTATTTATATATATATATTCTCTTGAAACATTTTGTAATGTCAAGCGATTATTATCATATTGGAACCCTAGCCATCTCTTTGTTATTCTCTATTGAAACCCTATATTGTTAACATGGTATCAGAACTGGGTTAATGATTACAATGTGGAAATTGGACTCAGGTCCACTCTAGACATGAGAGTAGATGTTGAAGTTGGTTTTGAAGTTGTTTGTAATTTATTTCTAGTCCCACATTGCTTAGATTTCTGGAGTGTTGAATGTATAAATATGTTTGAGTACCCTCATCCTTTGAATTGACTTTTGAGATGAGATCCAAGTCCATTTTAACAAATTTCATTTGTACTATACTATTATCAGTCTACAATAATATGAAGTTTTTTCAATATGAATAAAATACTTTTTTCCATGTAATATCAAGTTAATTTCAAACATGTTTTGGTATATTTCTGGCTTTTGACTTTAGTAGCTTTATTAGTAAGAACACCACCCTTCTAAAGTTCAACATGTTTTGACAAGTGTCTTTTTTAGTTAAAAAATTAAAAATTGAAAGTAAAATTTGTACGACCACAAAATAACATGTATAACAATGTTGTGTCTTTTAAGTCTATAGACGTAGTGTTTAAAAGGATTTATTTTGCCACACAAAAAGGAATAGCGATGCACCCGTTGCATACTTACCTTTCATTTTGTGTAAATTTCTATAAACAATTAGCCTTAAACCTTAAGTACACCTCTGTGAACTAATTTTTTAAAAAGTTCATATTAGCTAGGATCTGTTATGTATCTTGTCAAAAAGAGATCAGTTATGAAAGATTCCGTTTGTTTTATTATTATTATTTTACAATACTAGGACTTGGAGTATTAAGTTTTCTTAATAGAAATAAAAGATGTGATTAATATAATTTTTTTGAGACGGCTGATTAATATACTACATAGAGTTAATTGCAAAAGTTCACATTTAAATAAATTTTAGTAATTGTTAGTTGAATATATGACTGATTTCACTAAATAATTGAAAATATATGAAATACTTCTTTACCTATAAATCTTTGGTTTAAATTATCTTAATCATGCAAAATCTTAGTAAAAGATATATACATACCAATATTGTGGCTTTGATTATGGTATCACAATCAAACCCTTCCATGGATGTTCCATCAAGCAATGAAAGCAATACATCCATGATATCTTGATCTTGATCATCAACCTTTTCACTCAAAGTCCTTTTATGGCGATGCTCCTTCAACCACTCACCTAAAATTTCGTCCATTTCCTTAGAAGCTTCATCCATGGCCTTCATATGACCACCAAAATCAAACCATTTTAAACAAGGAATAACATCTCCCACCGTGATTACGCCAAACAGACGCATAATCTCCTTCAAAGCTTTCACACTTCTTTGAGCTTCTTCAACAATAGTTTTTGCACCAAAATATCTCTTCCCAACGGCGATCCGAAGAACCATATTAAATGTTAAGTGTGTAAACCATTGCTTCAAATCCACCAACACATAGTTTGATGAATGTGACTCGTTCGTTTTGCTAGACCAAACATAAAAGAGCTCTTTGATCGATGTTTGAACTTCAGAAACACGAACATGTTGTTGTTGAACAATTCGACGATTGGTGAGGATCTCTAGGGTTACAATTTTGCGAAGTTCACGCCAGTAAGGACCATAAGGTCCAAAGCCAAACACAGCTCCTCCATAGGCTAAGTGTTCGGTTGAAATGAGCTTGGGACGAGACGAAACAACCATGTCGTGTGTAGTGAAACATTCCTTGGCAATTTCCCAGTTGTTAAGTATTAAAGCATGTTTAGAACCAAGCTTGATGGTGAATATTGGTCCAAATTTATCAGCTAATGGACCTAAAACTCTATGGGGTGGTTGTTTGCCACTAAAAATTGGGAGGTGACCAAGTATTGGCCATGCACCTTTAGCTATTGGTGCTTCTTTGTTTTTGCTGTGAGCAAATTTTGAGAGTCCAAATAGAAACAAACATAGGGGAATTAGAGAAATTAGGAGTGCGATTGTTGTGGCGTTTATTAAACTGCTTAAATCTAAATCCATTATAGCTAGATGGTGTTGTGTTTTGTACGAGGTTGGTGGATCGAAGTAGAATTAGAGTTGGTATTACTCTTGAATGTTAGCTTATATAAATATTGAAAAGTATATACTATTGAAAAAGAAAGAGAGAAAGGATGGAGAGAGGGAAGTGTTTGTGGATATGTATACAAAAAGCAATAATATATCTGAGACAATTTGTCTCGTCTAAAAGTCTAAAAGTAAATTATAATTGATCTTGAACACGATTATAAGCGTGGTTTTGAAATTTGAAAATTACTATTAAAAAGATTATTGGATTGAGTCAGACTAAGTTGTCATCTTTAAGACGTTTCACGACACTGTTTAAAGTCGTGACAAACTATATATCAACCATGATTCTTTCAGGATAAAACAACTCAATTTATTGTTACGATTTACTATTGCATTGTAAAAAACGGTTGTAAAATTACACCCTAAAATATGACTATTATGGCCCCTCAAATATGATACATATACCACTCGGAATCGAAAGCGATCGAATAAAGAGAAAAGAAAATAATAGCTTGATGGCTCAAACCAGAGGGAGAAGAGAAGAAAAAAGATTGATACTCAGTAGCCTTTTTGGTGTCCTAAATGATATTTTGAACACGAGTCTTCTATTTATAAATATATTTTACAACTGATATGTGAGAAACTTTGCTATTTGAAAAATTTAGAGTAAAACTTGAGGAGAAAACCTCATACACCACAACAAAAAAAAAAATCAATATTTTTTCAAGGTCACAAATCAAACTTTTAAATATGAACAATAATAAACAAAAATCGATTTTGGTGAATTAAAATAAAAAAATCATTTCAAATATACTGTTCTTTATTTATGATGACTAATTTAAATATTTTATTCAGTACTAGATTTTTAAGGATTCAAGACAGGTACTTTAGTCTTTTTTTTTCTTTTCAAGACAGGTTCTAGAACCGAAGTTATAGCACCAGGTATTGCAAGTGTTCTATACAAAACCACTTTTAAAACAGGTAGAAAAACACCCCATCGTACTGGTTTTATGAAGATATAATTATAGTCTTTGACTTAGTCTTAATAGACTTGATAAAGTTTTTGTTATATACTACTTACTCCTTGGTTCAACGTACTTAAATGAGAATACTAGTAGAACAAGTGAAACCTTGCAAAGTCATGGACTGCACATCTTAAAATAGGGGTGTTTAAATCCAAACTGATGTAAATTAAAACCGCAAACCGATCCAAAAAAATCGAAAATCACACAAAATCGAATAATATTAGATGTGTTTGGATGACATTTTATAAAAACCGTTCGGATTGGATCGGATTTTGGATTGAATTTTCAAAACCAAACCAATCCAAACTGAACCACATACTCATATTTTAATATATATTTCCATTTTTACAAGTATAATATATTATATTAAGCTATTAATTATTTTCTTTTTAATTCTTTTAATACTACGTATGAGTTTAATTTAATCAATTTTGTTTCTATTTCATATGTTTCAAAGATAATCAATCATTTTTATTTTGTACTATTAATTTTTTTATAAATCATATGTTATATTCCGTATCAAACCTATTATTTTATCATATTTTTATAAGATTATTATTAATAAAAAGAGTTACAATTTGTAATCTGGATATCCAAAAACTGATCCAAATTAAACTGCATTAAATTGGATCGGATCGAATCGATATTTTAAAATTAATCATCCAAAAATGAATCGAACCGTATATAATTTTATCATTGGATCGGAAGAGTTTTTGCCTCAAAACCGATCCAAACCTAACCGCGAACACCCCTATCTTAAACCATTAACTAAATTAATTAACTTGAGTGATTAATGAACTTCAATTAAAAATTGATTAATTGATCGAATATATTGAGTTTGATTCTTGATTGAAAAGTGGATTGAAATTTTATGTATCTTTTAGTAAATCTCCAAAGTCCAAATTTCCAAACAAAAAGAGAAAATCTTCATAGTTTATAAAGTTTGGATATAACTAATACATTATTTTGTTTAAATTTATTTGGTTTTTGGTCAGTAGCCGGTTTAAACCTCTATCTCTATATATATATTGTTAGAGTTTTGTGGAATAGAAAGACTAACTTTATTCATAGAGGTAGCATATATAGCCTTACATGATAAGAATGAATAGTTCAACTCACGTATTAAAAACGTGGTAACAGTTGCAAAGAAAATAAATGCAATTCTACTTGGTGGAACCTAGAAATTAGGAACTTATTAACAGAACCCAAATAAATAGTAACATTAAAATAAATCCCGACATATATTATGCATTATTCCTTAGAGACGTTATTTTGTCCAAATTTACTCAAGAAAAAAGGTATTATAAAATTAGTAGGAATAAAAGTAATTTGGATCACAACCGAAACATTGATAAAAAAAATTCAAAATTTCAAATTTTCCAACTCTATTATAATTGGACACCGGATAAGGTGGGGAGATTCATGAATGAAGTTGCTTTTGTAAAATATATTTTTAATCAAATTAATATTATATTACAATTGTGACGCCCAACTACTTTTTTTAACTTTTATAAATTAATTTACTTTCAACCCTAATCTTATCCTTTACATCCACTTTTTAATTTCCTATTTTAAAAATTCATCCACTTTCAATTCTGAAAGGGATAGCGAGTTAACTTTTCTCACTCCCCTTAAATTTTCTAATAGCCCCTTTTGACAAATAGCATTCTAGAATGGGACAGAGACGGTATCTCCCATGTACTTGAAACTAATGGGGTTCGGGTATCTTCATACTCTTCCAATCCCCAATAAGAGTGGAAAATGGAACCTCATCTCCGTATCCGATCCATTTTTGGCATTCCCATACCATCTCAACATAAACTTTTACAGCAATTTATTATTATTTTTTTATATTAAAATAACATGTGAAAAAGCTCAATCCTATGCCATTTCAATAATTTGAATCTTTAACCAAAAAGTAATAGAGAAAAAGGATTAAGATTCTCCTCAAAAATAAACATATGAATGCAGTTAGGAGTTTACATCTGGGTTACAAATTTAATAGAGGTAAACATATAATTTTGATACAAGCAAGGAGGGTTCGTGATGGATATTACTTATTAGTGTCCCATTACTCGCCCTCGTCTTATGAAATTAGGAAAAATCAAACTCAAACGCAGACAATTCAAGCTTTCTCCATCAAAGTCAGAGCGGGTTCAAACATATGTCCACATGTACCAACGGGTACGGGTGTGTTGGCATGCCTTATTTGAGGGAAAATGTACTTTATCACATAAACAAATTGAGAAGTACAGGAGATTCAAATTGTCGAACTCTACAAAAAATTAATCATAATTACCATCTTGTTTAAACAATTGAAATTGGGTTGGAAAATAGAATTCAATATCAAAAGGTGATTTTAAAAGAGAAAATCTTAAAAGAGCAATCAACAATTCAACTATTAGAAGGTGTTATAACAACTGAATTATTAGAAGGTGTTACACAATTATTCAATGAAGGGATGGTACCCCATGCTAAGTAAGGTGAAGAAAATATTAAGATATAAAGAACACTTAAAAAAACATACATAGAACTCTTTCGAAGGAGAAAAGTTGGACTAGAACCTTGAACCTCCGAATACATACTTATCTTTTTAAAAAATAAATTAATTGGGCTATATATTATGCATTGTTCCTACCAATTGAGCTATGCTCACGAGGACGTCCGAACTTTTCCTCCAAACACATAAAGTGTTATATATAACCTATTATGACTATGAGTATATATAGGAATTGTAGAAAAACTTTTCTTCTCTCTTATTCTCTCACTATGCATATGTATGTAGGGATAATTTTTATGCAGTCACGATCATAAATTTGAATCATTTTTTTTATGGTGTAAATTCAAATCGTCTAGACATACACATATTCATTGGTCAAGTGGCTAAAGCTCGCATATTTTAAATGTGGAAAAGTGAGGTATCCGGTGTTCGACATACACATATAAACATACACATTATTTAATTATTTCAATAATAATAATAAAATATATTATTTTCTTTCTATATTTGTGTATCACTTGTGTGTCCACATCTTAATGATGTTAGATTTATGCCATTGCACTTGTGTGTGGTGCTAATGTGGATTTCTTTTTAACCAAATGGTGTAAATTTTCAAATTAATTACCAAAGTAATATACGTTTCAAAAAAGTACCCATTTGGATTTTGGAGGTAGGTTAGTCATGACTCATGACTGCCCCCATCGACCCATTTTTTAAAAGTATAAATTCAAGGATAGCAGCCACGAATTTGCTCTTTCTATTTTATATTTTTAAAGAAAATGACCTATTCAATTTCCGTCATTAGAAGTCACTTGTTCGTAGACCGTAGGTAAAGGTCAATATTACCAATGTGTTGAACTATAATAATCAATTAACAATATTTATAAATTTTGTTTCCGCAAGAATCGTAAAATTTCTACTTAACAATAACGATTATAATTAGGATATGTAAACTGGAAGGATGCAAAAGGCATAAAGTTGATTCACATATGAGGAATGAAAACGGATAAAAAGATGATTATGTCATCTTTTATTCACTTCCCTTGTGTGCTTGGTAACTATGTCCAGATGCAGCAATTGTTTATTTAGAATCACGACGTGTTAACAAAATAGCTATAACCAGTGTCTTACTTCATAACTCTCTTCGCTGATGACAACTCCCTAAAGATTTGGTCTTACATTAAAACTATTGTTACAAAGACGGTAATAGAATATGTCTAAAGCTATTACATATTGAACAATTAATATTAGGCCGAGTCACAAAATATACGTTTAATAGTTATTTGATACCTAGATCGAGTCATAGATATCCGTAGACATATAAACAACATTAAGCACAAATTTTAAGTGAATGAAAACTAAGTATTTTAATTGCACTCAAAGATACTGACCTAATCCAAAAAACTAGTGACTCGTATTAAAACCAAGCATAGACAAAGAGTTTATGAAGATTAATACATGAATAAGGGTCAACGGGTGATGAGCCTCGCCTTCCGAAGTTTTCAGACGCCTCCAACCTTCAAGAACCACTTTTCATAACTTCATAGCATCAAAAATCAAATGAATGGGAAGAATGGGGCACTGGCTTATAAAGAATGTACATGTTTCCCACTGATCTAGGTACAATCGTTCGCGACGTGCATAGTCTTTCATGCATCGCACAAGAGGCATTGGCAAGATACTTTGCTTCATTTTAATGTTGCGTGATGCGAATGTGGTAGTAGTTGTTGGTTCCTCTGATTTTGTTCATTCCTTGTCTCATTTTTTCTCACTGAAACGTATGTAGCGACTATACCCCAAAAGTTCACTTGATACATCTTGTAAAAGCATAGCACGGTCACAGAGTTTTCTGCTTCGGATGATTCAACAGGGTTTGAAGGTCTTGTATGCACTTCTCTCCTTTCATGATATTTTCTTTAAATTAGTACAAAACTCAACTAAAACACAAGAAAACTTACTAGAAAGATTGCAAAACGACTCCTAAAAAACCCTAAAAACATGATATGATGGGTTGTCACCATACACCATAGAACAAGTTAATTTTAGCATTTAGTTCACATAACTCAAGAACAAATATCATGCAAACAAGTGTATAAATGAATTAGAATCAAATTCAACAACTTTAATCACCGTAAAAATGATAATCCATACATAATCTTTAAGAGTTTGTTTGGATTGAGGGTAGGAGGGGAAATGGAGAGGAGAATTTACTTATCTTTTTTAAATTCCAGACTATATAACATGTTTTTCCTAAAATAAATTTAGTGTGATTAAAGTATTTTATGATCGTTTATCATGTTAATATGTTAACTTTTTAAAAAACATTTTATAGTGTCCGCAATTTAAAAATAAAAAATAAACCCTCCCCTCCCTTCCCATCCTAAACCATCCATCCAAACACACCCTAAATAAATTAATCCCCATATATCTTCTAAATCTTCATATTGAAATTGAAATTTAACTAAATAAAGAAAACATAATATCACAAAGGACTAAAGAACAATCATAACAAGAATCCCAAAGGATTACATAGTTTGGAAATACACAAAACACAACATTTTAAAGCTAACACAAAGATCATATAGCTTCATAACAAGTAGAAGACAAACGAGGCTTAACAAGAATTTCAAGTGGAGGTGCCTTGTTGTTGGTGATTCCAAAAGCTTCAGTCATATCAATAGGTTCTGATGATAGCTTTGAGATTTCAAAGGAATGCAAAAAACTAGCTAAAGCTAAATGCACCATTTGAAGACCAAAAGATATTCCTGGACATATCCTTCTACCACTTCCAAACGGTAATAACTCAAAATGATGACCCTTAACACCAACACCTTTATGAGCAGTAAGAAACCGTTCTGGTTTGAACTCTAACGGTTCTAACCAAACCTTAGGATCAGTGTGGATCTTCCATTGATTCATGATCAGTGTAGTTCCTTTTTTGACATCATAACCACCTAAATTTGTATTCTCTGAGAATTCACGTGGTCCTGAGAGAGGGGCGGGTGGATATAATCTTAGGGTTTCTTTGACTATGGCTTGAAGGTATACCAACTTGTCTATATCTGACTCTTTTATACACCTCTCTTTACCAACTTGGATGTCAAGTTCTTCTTGTGCTTTTTCTATTACAAGAGGATTTTCCAATAAAAAACACATTGCCCATGTAAGGGTGACACTACTTGCGTCAACTCCTCCTGCAATCAGTGTCTTTAAACGAAGTTCAAATTCCATTAGAAAATTTTAGGGTTAAATATATTTTAGTAGAAGGTTTATACATACCAATATTGTGGCTTTGATGATGGTATCAGAACCAAATCCTTGAATTGTTGTTCCATCAAGCAATGAAAGCAGCACATCCATGAAGTCTTGATGATCACCATCAACCTCCTTGTCACTCAGTCCATTTATGGCGGTGCTCCTCCAACAAATCACCTATAATCTTGTCCATCTCTTTAGAAGCTTTTTTCATGGCCTTCACATGGCCACCAAAATCAAACCATTTTAAAAAAGGAATAGCATCTCCCACTGTGAACACCCCTAACAAACACATCATCTCTTTTACAACTTTTACACATTTTTCTACTTCTTCCTTGTCGATCACATTTGTAGCACTGAAATATCGCTGTCCAACCAACAATGGAAGAACCATGTTTGTAGTCAATTGAGTAAACCATTGCCTTACCTCCACCATCAAATAGTTTGATGACTCGTTGTTCTCTTTACGACACCAAACATTGTAGAGCTCTTTAATCGAAGTTCGAACTACCATGAAACGAAAATGTTGTAGCTTCTCCACCTGGTGATTGCTGAGGATTTCTGAAGTTGTAATCTTTTTTATTTCGCGAAAATAAGGACTATAGGGAGCTAAAAAAAAACATGGCTCCATTGTAAGCCAAATGTTGAGTTGCATCAAATTTAGGGAGATTGGAAATTGCCAAGTCAATTTTGATGAAACATTCCTCAGCCATTTCCCAATTACTTAGTACCAAAGCATTTTTGGAACCAAGTTTGATGGTAAATAAAGGTCCATATGTGTCTGCCAATGCACCTAAGATTTTATGAGGTCCTTGTGAACTTGACAATAGTGGGAGGTGACCAAGTATTGGCCATGCTCCTTGAACTATGGGAGCCTCTTTGCTATGAGAAGCTTTGGAAGAACGATAAAGAAACAAATAGTAAAACAAGAATATAGAAAAGAATGTTAATATGATGGCACTAGTTAGGGAATCAAAACCCAGATCCATTTAATTATCTAACTACAATATGTCTTGAATGCTGGTTAATCATAGGGTTTTATATACATCATTAGGTATGGAAAATATTTGATGAACTAATTTATCTATGTGATCGTATACAATTAATTATTGATGATATAATAGTTGTAATCAGTTCCAAGAGAATTTAAAGAAATGTTTCCTCAGTACACCATTAATGGAAACAATTTGTGTTAATTCTAAGAAATATTATATTGGATACCCAAGATTAGGATGAGAAAAAATAAGACCGACCAACAATTTATAATCTATGTGACAACAAGGTTAGACTATTTTGTCAAAAAAAAAAAAAACAAGGTTAGACTATGATATTTTAATAGTATAGAAGAATTAAGTTGATTTAGAAATATATTTAGCTAAATAAGTTAGGTTATGTCCAATAAAAAGAGATTTTAGGCCTATGCAAAGGTCTACATAATATTTTTATTTTTTTTTGTGTTCTCATATGTTTCGTCCACTAAAGTTAATCTTATTTGAGGTGTGTCCAGCTTTAAAAATGGATATATTGAAAGTGAGAAAAATAAATGAGTTCAAATTAATTTCTGCTTATAAAAAAATTATATAAATCCCACGCTCAAATGAGTACATACCTCTACTGATAAATCCCAAACTTAAAATTCAGATAAAATAAATTCATTTATTTCCATCTTACATACGCTCTACTGTACTATTAAAGAATACTATTTTAGTCCAAAAAAACTCAACTTATCTTCTTTTTTTTTGAAACAAAAAAACTCAACTTATCTAGATTTAGTATATTTAGCGGTAGTTGTGTTATCCTCTACTTTGAAAAATATTTCTATATTGAAGAGTCGGTCTAATATCAATTAGGTCTGACAATGAGTTTTTTTAATTTTAATAAAATATTTTTTTTATTCTTCATTTTTATTAATATAAAACTTTTTTTACTAAAAATAGTATTAGTTCACGTTTCAACCATTTTTGAGAAGTCAACTTTATTGCAAATATGACAAAGTTACCATTTTGACATAATATATCATTGTAAGGAAAATACTTGGGTAAACCTTGCAGCCGGTGGTGCGACGAGGCTCCTCCTCCTCCACATCATTTTTCATGGATCCTTTCGGCGGCCTCGATCATCGGGTAGATTTGGGTGTTTTGTGAAATTCCAAATCTTTCTGGTTGCTTCGTCGTGTCGGTGGTTTTGGGATCTTAGTAGGTATTAAAAACCCGTAATGGTCTGATTGGGTGTTCAAAGGTCCAGATTCAGTTGTCTTGTTGTGACGATGGTTTGTTTGGTTATGGTTCACCTTAAACAATGGTGGTTATGTTGGCCACATTGATGTCTGTGTTACTGTTTTTGATTTGGTTACAAAATGGGCTGATGTTTTGCGTTGATTTGGGTTCAGATCTGGTTCGACGCATCTTCATAAATCATGTTGGGTTGCTTTGAATCCGTCGTCGCCTTCCTTTCTTTGGAGGTGGTTGCGATACTGTTCTTAGGCTTGAAATGACTGTTAATTTGTTGTAGATCATCGCAGTAAACGTTTGGTGCGTGTGGATTCGCTAATTACCATGTTGGCGATCGAATCCACTCCCACTCTCAAGAATATGTATGTAGTTTTGTATCCCAGTCATACTTTTGCTTGACATGGGACTGTGTGGACTTGAAAGAGTCGTTAATGCTTGATGTCGTTGTTGCATGGAGTTGATGATGATGAGATTTCGTGTTGACGACCAATTCATTAGCCAAATTATAGACCCATTTGGTACACACAAACGTCTATCATAATGGTGCTCGTTTGTTAGAATTGATTAGGGTTGGATCCATTGTGTTGTTCTTTTTTGTTGTATTACCCATTAGGGTTGATTCACATGGATTGACTATGTCATATTATATGTCCCCCAGCTTTTATGTGGATTTTCCCCTTTTTTTAATAATATATGAGCAATCGACAAAAGAATAAATTAGGATACCAATTTAGTTGAACACTATTATTTTTATGCCATTTTGCTCTTGACTTATAAAAAAAATAAAACATACTTAGTAATGAGAAGATTTCGACACACATATTTAAATTTTGTATTGACAATAAATACATATGATTTAATTATTTAAAAACTATATGATTTTTAATTTTTTCTCTATTTTCTCGTTTTCTATATTTTTCTTCATTTTTATGATTGTAACAAATGTACTGTTTTGCCCAAAGTCTCTTGTAATCAATTTCTCTTGTCTGATGGTATAAAATAAAATGGGGTATTTCATTTCTCAATTTACACCTATGGATTTTGAATACTCCAAAATAGAGATGTTCTGGATCAGATACATATAGGATATTGATATACTTCAAGGATATTCGCGGATATGTATCCACAAAATATCAGAATTAATTATTTTAATTTTTAAAAAACATTGTATCAGATACTTATTGGATACCCCGCAGATACATAAGAATACTTATACGATACTTCAAATATATATATTCTAGAAAAGATGAAGGGTAGTGAGACAATGTTGTGAAAATTCAATGAAATAATATAATAATGAAGAGTAATTAATGCTAATTTTCTTTAAGTATTTTATATGCATATAAGTTTTAGTATAAAAAATTTATTAACATATTTTAACCGTATCATATCTTAAATTTTAAAATTTTTGTATCGTATCGGCATAAGTATCACGCATTTGGATTTGATAGATTCACACTTGTGTATCTCCTTTTGATTTGGTGGGTCTCTTGTACGTAAACTTTTGGAGAAGTGTGGTCTGTTTTTGCATGTTCTATTGTCTATTTTTGAGTTTCGCTCTGTGTCACGTGAAGGCTGGTGTGTTATGTAATGTTTCTTGGATTTTATTTTTTTTGACAAGATGTTTCTTGGAATTTTATGTTTATTTTATTTGAATTTTTTTATTATTTGCAAATTTGTATAAATTAAAAGTTTAAAATAATAATTTTATATTAGAATTTGTATATTTTGTATTAAATATATAAATGTTTAATAAATTATAGTTGTTTTTCAATAAAACACATGCTAGTTTTAGTTACTTTAATATCTGTAATATTGTATATGTTAGACAAATCTATTTTATTGCTCAAACTCCTTTGAATTAGGATTTTTCTTGTTTAGCTTTCCTTTAAATGCTTCATGCGTTTGTTATTTTAAGTAGGGGATTGGTATATCTTTTTACGGTCTGTATGACTGCACATGATATTATAAAGATATAATAAGATATAGAACAAGATATGGATAGGAAAGGATATGGACATGATAAACATTTATCCTATCACATGTTTGATGCACACATGATAACAAACATAATATCATATAAATCATAATTAAATGACAAAATTACCCTTATAATTAATTATTTATTTTAACCTTTTTTAATTAAATATAATTAAGCTATTATTAATTATACAAGTTATAAAAAATAATTGTTAACCTTCTTTCTTCTTCTTTTTTTGTTGGAGATTGGTGATGGTTAGCAAGGAAATTGGTCTGAAACAATTTTAGCTACAAATTGTTTCAATTCATCGCTCATGTTTATGGAAACAATAGTATCAGTAGGTAAACCTGCGGTGGTTTATTTTCTTCAATTCTCCTATTCAACACCCCCAATTCTTAAACATGCGGTGTAGAAGAAATAAAATCATGAAACAAAGACATGAACGTCGGCGAAGGAAATGGTCATATCCACAACTGATAGAATAGATGGTGTCGAAGAGTTATGGAGGAAGAGGTAGTGATAGATGGATGAAAGCAGAGAACATGAGCGATGAATAGAGAGAGGGTAAAATAAGAATTCTAGTGTCAATCATAATAGGATAATTCTAACCCAAGATAGGTTCAAGTTATTTTTTTCTATTGGTGTACCAAACAGCAGATTGAATCAAGATATGATAGTTTTATCATATCCTGACGACCCCTTATAGTTCATGTCGTGGTAATTACTAGTATTTTTTTATAATGTGGATAAGGACCTCATTCCTATTTTATTGCTCAATGTACGAAGTTTTGATATTGACAAAAAGATAAAATAAAATTGCTGATGCTAATGTACCAAAAAAAAAAACTGATGCTTATTGGAATTAGTCAAGTTAATTTTTTTTTTTTTTAATTCAATCAAGTTAATTTTGGTGCTGAAATTTAATAGTTTAAAGAGTATATGATTTTACATTCAAAAAGAATATATAATTTTATCCTCTCAATTATTAAATACAACAAACTCTTACGGTCTCTTTAAAAAAACAAACAAACAAACTCTTACCGTCATCGTCATTGTTTTATACATATCTATAAAACAAGAATGCTATTTTTTGTATGAGAATGAATCTCAACTATTAAACATATTTGGTTGTAGGATTTTCGAAGTTAATGAAATTTTGGTTGTAGGATTTTTGAAGTTAATGAAATTGATGTTGTTTGAAATGTGTACAAATATTTACACTTTCTTTGATTTTGTGACAATTTTTACGTGAATGACTATATACCTGTAATTTGACACAATTAAAAATTAGACATGATTGGTAGACAATTTAGGCAGCAAATAAGTTATCTAATTAACAACCATTTGAAATAGCATAACTTCTTTAGTGCATAACTGTTTCAAATATTACATCAAAATAGGATATCTTTCTGTTTGCAACAGACTTGACCAAAAGTGCATAATTAAGCCTAGATATCACATCGAAATAGCATAAATTGTTCAAATATTGTGGACCATATTACATAAATAGAACCAAGCAGCACATAAAGCACACATGCATTTTTCTTATTCAAACTTGAAACATAAAGCACAAAACACAAAATTTAATGATCAAATTGGAACTGGATCAACAAGAACAGCTTTGATGTATGACTTCATTAATCCTTCAGAACGTGTGTAGTTATCTTCATCTTTGTAAACTACATCCATAAAACGCGCAAGATTGAGAGCACGAGTCAGAAACGGCATTGGAACTTCGGTTGGCCTAAGACATTCCAAATTTAGAACTTTCCAAGCAATTGCAATTTCCTTTTTGCATTCTTGAATAGCAGCTTCCCTAGACATACCATATTGCTTCATATAGCAATCCAGCAATGAGCAAACATGTCCTCTTTTATGTTCAAACTATGAAATGAAAAGAAAAAAATGTCAATGCAACAATTTCTATTGTGTAAAAAACTTATATTAGAGAGAAATTAAGCTTAAACGTTATAAATACCTCACTGGTCACAATTTCATCCATTAGCCTACAAATAGTAGAAATTGCATCAACAATTTTTGGCCAATTAGATGCCCACTTGAAAATGTTCTCTGTGGCTGTCTCACCCATGCCAACGTAAGAACTTGTTGTGAGTAATGAATGACAACATGTTATTTTTGATATTTGCATGTATTCTTCTACCGTTGGTACATAGTTATTGTTGAACCATCTAGCTTCAGTTGCATAAGCTTGGACGACCATTTGGAACTGTCATCAACACAATATAAAAAGAAAATAATTATATTTTACAACATATCAAACAATCGGACGGATGTTATAATGCTTTGAGGTAGCAATTTGTTTGTGTGAATCAGATATCCCTGCAAAGCTCTTCCACAACATATTTAATACTGAAATAATTTTAGAGTTGAATTCGAACTCAAAATCTCTGATTAAGTTGGAAGACATCTCTTACTATTTCTGTAACACCCAAGGCTGATGAGGACGGGGATTGGTTGCCGGTGCGCAAGGCACGACAATGAGCGGCTCCCAACAGCTTCTAGAGGAACCGAATCACATTGGAATGAGAGGGATCCTGAGGCTGTGTAGGTATGTGACTACATGGTAGAAGGAAGACTTAAAAGAATTGTTTGGTACTACCTATATCAACAAGATGCATCTTCTTTTTGGTAGCCCATTCCATAAGAACTCCACAGTTAAGCGTGCTTGACTTGGAGTAGTCTTTGGATGGGTGACATACCGGGAAGTTTCCCGGTAAGCGTGTGAGTGAGGACAAAACACGCTGAAACGTGTTGATTTGTGGGGTCAGTCGGCAATCCTAAGAGTAGTCTAGGATGTTACAATTTCATTAAAATGCTCTTAGGGTTTGGCAGTAGCAACTTTGTTGAGGAGTGCATCTCTTTCTGATTTTTAGCAAGGTATGTCCGGAGGATTTTCAATATACTTTAAACAAGTTTTTTTTTCTTCTTAATGATAAATATTATTAATATGTTAATTGTTATGTTGGTGTTTTTCTTCCTTATTAGGATTCAAAAGACGAATGATTATGGAGAACAAAGTTTTATTCCTTGCTGAAACAATTCTTGATCAAGCTATAATTACCTCACCGCCGAACTCGGATTACAAGCCCCCTTTACATATTCACTCAATTCTAAAATTATTTATTAGTTTTATTACAAAATCACTAAAATAATAAAATATTTAAAAAAAAAAATTGAGCTTAATTTCACAATTTATAATCAAAACTCATTAAAATTTAGTCATTCACAAAACAAAAATGATATTTTTAAACATTAATTCAATTGGAGGTGAGAATTTCTTTCCTAAACTTTTCATTAAAGCAAAATTAATCATTTTTGTTAAAAATTAGTAGTACTTCTGCTCATCTTTGATTTATCTAATCTAATATAAATTATATTTTCCTATAAGTGACTTAAATGTAGAAACAAAATATGGTTCATGATTATGTTTATGCTAATAATTAGTATTTAAAGAAACGACAAACTCATACTTCTTTTATATAGTATTTAAGAGTATATAGCCTTCCTTCTTTGGTCATATCTTCTTCTACTTCTTCCAAAACCTTCAAGACTGATATATAAATTAATTTCATGTAG
>Ga0228711_1005609_pt1 | contig 19055 bp, 8 predicted proteins | sample MedpolnodulmetaG_2_FD_177996 | JGI IMG/M metagenome (GOLD analysis project Ga0228711, IMG submission 177996) | Root nodule microbial communities from Medicago polymorpha collected in Santa Monica, California, United States - brown nodules | ecosystem: Host-associated > Plants > Roots > Nodule...
CAATCAAGTGATCCCTTTTTATTTTTATTTTCTTAATCAAATTTCAATCAACTTAATTATACCTTGAGTCATTTTTTTCTTTTAATATAAAAAATACAAACAAACTCTTATTTACCACTTGGCTTTTATTTTAAAAAATTTTCAAAATTAATAAAAAAGCACAAAACCAATCAAACGGTAATTTCTACCCCGAACTACGAGGTTTTGATCCCTCACGGGTACGTAGACAAAGGACCTAGTCCTTCCAAATCAATAAAAATTGTAAATAAAAATGTTCTTTTTTCTTTTAATCATCATTCAATTCCATTTTTAAAAATAAGCAAGTTATAGCACAAAAAGTAAATAAAATCAAGAGGTTCTCGTAGAATACTACGAATGTTTAGGGTGCTAATACCTTCCCTAAACATAACTAACCCCCGAACCCTAAATCTTTAAAATAGTTTATTTGAACTTTTTCCCATTTCCTTTAAAAATTAAAAGTTCAAGTCATGAATAAAAATAGTAAGTTTATGCTATTCAAATAGCTTGACCTCCGAAAAATAACGCGACACCATCCAAAATGGGTGAATTACGTGAAGCAATTGTCTTTTTGAATTGACTCGGGAATTCCAACAGAGATAAAATTATCACTTAAATAAATTGATTTCAAAAAACATGCAGCCACCAATATCTTAGCAAAGTTAGCTAGTTTGACTATTGACAAAATACATGTATGAAAATTACTCTTATATGTGAATTGTGGACATATTACATAGTGAATTAGTTGTTAATCAAATTGGTCACAAAAGAGATAGGAGAATCCGCCTTACATGTTCAAAATCCACTCCTGAGCTGCATCCAATGAGATAAAAGAATAGTCATTTTGCTCGTGATCAGCTTAAATTTCTCAGAAAAGAATACCATTTGTTAGGTAACTAATGGAATCGAACTGAATTGAATCAATGGACAATGATAACAAAACAATTGAGAATTAGAGAATGATAGCATGAAGCAGACTTTGACAAACATCCATTTTTATTTTAGCTTGTCAATGAATAAAAATATATCTTTCTATTAAAACTATAAAGACACTACATTTAGAAACATTTTTACCTGTCCACTATATGCTACACTTTTTAGTAGAAATAACCTTAAAAATTTATCTATTTCTTTGAAAAACATCCCTAAGTTGTATTCACTATCCTTCTAGATGATTTGCTAACTGTTTCAATAACAAATTTACATATGATAAAAACAAATCACAGAGAACACAAAGTTGAAGAAGACATATTACCTTCAGAGTCTAAAAGTCCATTGATATTTTTAATTTAAGGTGAAAACACTTTCTTTATGCCACCATCCCCAAATCACAATTTTTAGAAACTATAACTCCATTCGCTTCTATCACTAAGATCAAAACAGAAAGTGCTAGTCAATATCAAATCCCAGAAAAATGCAACCCGAATGCAATTAATTCATGACCAATCTAGCTGCAACATTTATAGAAATTAACAAAGAATTAGTATCAGAGACCAATTCATAAAATAAAATACTAATGACCCTGATACACACAATATATTTATTTGATGATGGTAATAATAATAATAATAATAATAATAATAATATTAATAATAATTATAATAATCAAACATTTTAATGAATTTGATCTATAAGTATATATCAGAATTTTAATCATGTCTTAATATATGATTCATAAACATAAATTTTGGCTTGTATTATAGCAATGTTATTTCATTATGAAATCAACTTATAACCCAAAAGTATATTGTTGAGTTCTTCTCAAGGCCAGGAAAACTAAATCATGATCGGCATGCATCCTTTTTATGAAATTGCAAAATTTGGTTGCAAAAATGGAATACGTAAGGACAGTCTTCAAGTACAATTTTCAAAATTTGTGAATCAATTATAGTGAGATGAACCCACGTCCAAAAAAATAAAAACATAATTTTCATCTAACACCAAATACCTTAACATGAATCTCTTCAAGCTAGGTATACACAATTTTATGCACTATCTCCCAAACTTGCAAACAAGAGTGGTATCAATAAACCACCACATGTTAGAAGTCAAAACCCCAATTAGAAAAACCCTATAAAACAAACTGATAAAAATTGAGAGGAGACTTATATAGGGAAGACAGAAACACAACAAATAAAAGGAAGAAAAGAACCAAGCCTGATTCAATTCAATTTCTCAAAGTGGACAACAATCATTCATCATAAGAACCAAATGTACCATATCAACACCTCCACAACATTAAAAGTTTATAAACGAAAATCAGTTGGAAAACAACTGCAACATTACAGTCTTATCAATTTCATCATACCTTTCAATGTTCTTAATGTATCAGCAGCATCACAGTTTTTGGCAATGCATCAAGTTATCAAAACGTGACATCTTATGTTCTAGTAGGTAGATTGAGTCGAATTTGCAACAATCAAAAATGAAAAATCACCATCAACACCAAAATCAGAACACAACCCACAAACCACATTGGTATTAAACAAAATTGACAGAAATAACACTTGTAGAGGCAACTTAAACATGAATGTTGAAGTCCACCTTAAACATAACAGAATCAGAACAAAGCTATATCAAAGACAAAAACCGTGTTATCGTCAATGGAATCATCGACCGAAATCGAATTGAAATAGTATAACTTACTATGCAGTCGTCAATGAAATTGAAATCGAAATGAGAAAAAATAAATCGAATTATAGATTGTGAAAGATCAAATACAATACCTCTATTGACGGACGAATTTGTGATTTGAGGAATCATAATGCCTTTGTGATTTCTAAAGCCTTTGACATTGTGGAATGGAAATTTGTAATTGGATAGAGGTAATTTTAAACTCAGCTTCTCTGTGAATTTCTCTCAATGGTAAGCTACGTGATTATTTTCCTTGTAAAAGAAGGGTGAGGCAGGGAGACCCTATCTCTCCTCTCCTTTTTTGCATTGCTGAAGAGGTTCTAAGCAGAGGTATTTCTAACTTGGTGGATGACGGTAAGCTGGACCTTATCAAGGTATCTAGACATTCCTATGTTCCTTCTCATGTGTTGTATGCTAATGATATCATGGTTTTTTGTAAAGGAAGACTGCAGGCCTTAATACTCTTCAAAATCTGTTTCATGACTATGCTTCAATATCTGGCCAGAGGATAAATATTAACAAATCTACTATTTATTCAGGTGCTATTTCTCATCAGAGACTGATAACCATTGCTACTTTTCTAGGTTTACACATTGGAACTCTTCCCTTTTTGTACCTTGGTGCTCCTATATTTAAAGGAATGCTAAAAAAATGTCACTTTCAACCTAAAGTTGATAAGATTAAGCTTAACTTGTCTGCTTGGAAAGCCTCTTTACTTTCAATTGCAGGCAGAGTGCAGCTAGTAATCTCAATTATTAGAGGAATTCTCATACACACCTTGTCCATATATTATTGGCCGATTTCATTGTTAAAAGATTTGGAGAGAAGCATTAGAAACTTCATTTGGAGTGGGGACATTGATAAGAGGAAATTAGTCACCGTGGCTTGGAATATTTTTTTGTAAAAACCTTTAGAGGAAGGAAGGTTAGATATTAGATCTCTAATCCATCTTAATGAAGCTTCAAATCTTAAGCTTTGTTGGGAGATGGTGTCATCTGATACGGATTGGGCAAAGCTGTTAAGGTCTAGAGTTTTAAAAAAATGATAGATGTATTTCTTATCATATTTTTTCCTCTTTATGGAGTAGTTTTAAAAGTGAGTATAATCTTGTTATAGAAAATTCTGCCTGGCAAATTGGTGATGAGAACAGTGTAAATTTTTGGAATGATTTGTGGCACTTTGAGCCTATTTATCAAGCCCTTCATTTAAGACAGAATTGGTCCAGTTCTTTGACGTCTAAGGTTAGTGATTTTATCAGGGATGGTCATTGGTTTATTCCTATCTCTCTTCAAGAAATGTTCCCTTCTCTAGTGAATTTGGTGATGCAAATAACTCTACCTAGGCATCCCTCTCCTGACAGGATCATATGGAAAAATTCCAATAATGGGGAACTCTCTTTAAAGGATGCTTATTTCTTCAAAATGCCTCACGCTCAGCATATAAAATGGGCTAAATCTATATGGTCCATTGATATTTCTCCTTCAAAGTCTCTTATGGCCTGGAGGTTGATGCATAACAACTCCCCACTGATGATCACTTATGTTCAATTTATTTTTCCGTTGTAATTTTGCAGTTAACATTTGGAGGTGGTTTGCATATGTATTAGGTGTAAATCTTCAATTCAACTCCATGGAAGATGTTTGGACCCTTGTAGATAGAGGTTGGTCACCTCAGTGTAAGTTAGTCATTCAGCATGCCTTGGTAAATATTGTTCTTGTTATTAATTGAGATTTTCTGACAAGTATTTACATTGGAAATCAGCTGTCAATTTAATCATTGCTAATGTTTCCCTATTTGGGAATAACTCTAGAAAAATGGTCAGGAACTCCATTGATGAATTCAAAATTTTGAAGGCTTTCAATTTAACAATTCATCCTCCCAAGGCCCCAGATATAACTGAGGTGATTTGGCAACCTTCTATTTTGAATTGGATTAAATATAATACTGATGGTTTTGCGGCTGGCACCCCTTCACAAGCAGCTTGTGGAGGAATTTTTAGGAATAACGAATCTGACAGCCGGGGTTGCTTTGCACAGAATTTGGGTACTGAATCATCTTTATTTCTTGAATTATCATCGGTTTGCAAATATTGGTTTATCCATTAACTCTTTTGTCGGGATGTCTGATATTCATCCTCAGGCTAGTGCAGATTTCTTTAGAAATAGGCTTGGCTTACCTTGTTTTAGATTTGTATATGGTTGAAGGGTTTTGGCTTAGTGCCCCTTTCGTTTAAGTATATCTTCTTTTTGGTTAATATATATAGGTGGTGCTTTTGCATCATCAGCTTAGTAAGAAAGTGATAATAACAAATTCTCACAACCACCTTAGAGAGTATCCCGGAGCACTCGTTAATGATCGGAGTAAATATTTATAACAAATGTGTTTATTCAATGTATTAAAAATCAAAATATTTAAAAAATTTAAATAATAATTGTTAACAATAACCTAATTTGTATATGGTGGTGATTTCATAAATTTATATAAACACGTTTTTATAAATATTTACCATGATCCTTAATGAATGATAATAACAAATTCTCACAACAACCTTAGAAAATGCCACTACTACAAAATGTGGAAAAAATAGTGCTCCTTTAGCAGCGTTTTTACCCCAAAAGCGCTATAAATGAAAACACGGAAGCCTTAGATAGCTCTTTTTCATAAAAGCGCTATATATGAACCTTTCTTTATATAGCGTTTTGAGCTAAAAGCGTTATCCTAGGTTCATAAAAATATAATGAATATAAAAAAAATATCTGGCTTAATTTAAGATAGCGTTTTATTTAGGGAGCGCTACTTATGGCTTTATCATTAATAGCGCTTAAAAGCGCCATTACTAGGTATTACAACAATAGCGTTTATAATTCTACAGAAAGCGCTAGTTATTAATATGTACAATTTGGTCAAGTGGTATTTGTTGCTTGTACTAAGCAGGATTATGCGTGTTCTATCCCCACTGGTGATTTTTTGTTTTTTTTAATCTTTTATTCTTTATCAACAGAAAAACGCAACCTCAAAAAAAATATCAACTAAATTTTTTTTTTTAATGAAAAGAATAAATCAGATTCCCCCAACGTTTTTTCCATAAAATAAGGGATTAGGCTTTTCTCTTTGGTCAAAAATAAAATTAGGCTTATCTTTTACTTCCCCCAAACGTGATACTTCATCACCCATCACCAAAAACAACCCACACGATTCCATACACCCAGTTACAGGTTTCATCACCATACCCATATGATTTCATCACCATACCCATATGATTTCATCACCAAACCCAGTTCTTTGTACGATATCATCCACAAACCCATTCACAAACCATCTATTCATCCACAAACTGTTCATCTTGCGAACCGTTGTGGAGCCGCCGCTGTGGTAGTCGAATCGAAATAAACACATCGAAGCTTTGTTTTGTCCTTCCCTTCAAAACTTCACTCTTCAAACGTGTAAGCTCTTTGTTGAACTTATCTTAGGTTTAAGTTCTGTGGGTTGGATATGATTTTGAATTTTAATTGATTTAATTAAATTTTAGGTTTTATTGTTGTTTGCCTCTTATTAGGTTCAATTTTAATTCAATTGTAATTTTGTGGAAACTATCTAATTATTTGACGTGTAGTTGAAGTTTATAATAATGCTATAGCTGAAAAATTATTAGTAGTAGTATTTGGTGTTGGGTTGATTTTGGTCTTCAAACTTTAGAGAGTCGGAATTTATGCGGTGATATTTTTATTGATAAGTGAAATAGTATTTCCATAAAATGGTTTTCTTGGGACAATTTTCTTAGTACTAGTTAACTTTGATGATCAATTGATGCTTTTATGTGTATATATAGAAATACCATATTGGTTTATAAGCTTCCTTGCATGAATTTCAATAGTTGTACCTATAGAACGGATGCTAAATAAATCCAATAAATTGTCACCACCCTAACACCATTAGTTCATTCTTCAACAATTACAAATAAAAATATACAACAAAGCATATATATATATGATTATTAGTGTACATTATTTTATGATTGAGAAAGAATATTTCAATGAGATATCAGAACATCTCAAAGTTACAATGCAAGGGAGAGGTACTTAAAGAATGCAAAGAGCAAATGAATTAGGAATTACATATGTTTTTCAAATACAAATTAAGGCACATGTGTAGCAATCAAGATCAGTAGCTCTTTTTGTTTGTTTGGTAGGTATTTTGTGTTGATTTTGTATCTGTGTTGCCCGATTCCTTTGTACATCTTATGGTGCAGGGAGCTTGCGTTAATAAAATTATATGCATGTTCAAAAAAATATATTGATTATTGTTTGTTTCAGCTAGTTTAAGGAAAATAATCATTTAATGTACTTTCATCTTTTTACTTCAGCCGTTGGGCAGGAGTTAGTCCACAACAAGCTCTTAATATAGAAGTATGAGATTGTTAGGGAAGAAAATTTTGCATTTCACATTCTACCTTTGCAATAATATATAAATTGAAATGAAGAATCTGACAGAAATCCATGACAAAAACTTACTTTTAGGACAGCCAATCTTTTTACTTTATTCTATTTTATTTTATTTTTACAATGTTTCTTTTCTTTTGTGATAGAAAATGTGTTTTTTCGTATTCTTTCTTCTATTTGGACTCACCAAGCTACATCTTTGCCTTTTACTCTTTCAACATGTTGGCACAAAAAGTGTCATTGAACGACATGTACTTAGTTCAATGTGATAAACTCCAATCGTGTGTGTGCATGATTATGTAACAGATTAATTTGCAGCTCTTGGACGGTTCAAAATTATCGAAGTTCAATATTTCTTGCACTTGGAGCTAATTCTCTTGACATGGTAAGCTACATAATTAATAAAGTTTATCTCAACTATTTTCATGTAAGCTACCTACCTAATTATTGTTGGTCTTCTCTCAGAGAACACACCTTCCGTGTTACATGGGGAGGTATGTAGTGTTAAGAGAGCTTTGTGTCTGAAGGGTGATTTAGCATGAATCGAAAAAAAGAATAGAGACAAAATATGATAAGAAGAATAAGAGGTGTATGTTGATATCAATCTTATCCTCAGCCATTGAGCCAAGTGTTTGGTGTTCTCTTTGGAAAAACAAAACTAGAAATGAAATCTCTCTATTGAATCCTTGTTCTCTATGGTTGTTTCACTTGTTTTCTTTAATTTTAAAGCAATAAAATGTGTGGACTACTCTCGGGCTTTATACTCACGAGTCTTTGTTTTGAATTTTCCTCTAATAAAGTATTTGTTGTTTATTGCTTAATGTGTTTTTTTGTTGTATTCAGGTGAAGGAAAGTTACCAAAATTTGGAAATGCATCATGATCTTTATCTGCTTGTTATGGAGAAAAATGTTGAGACAACCAAGAAGATGGAGGAAGATTGCATGCTACCATTGATGATTTTGATAATGGTTAATCCATGATTTTTTTTTAATAATGGTTAATCTTTTATGTTATAATATATGCAGTACATTGAAGGTTTCAAGTGTGTGACATCCTCAAAAGATAAACTAATAGAAATCCAAGAAGAATGGTGTCGGTTCATGATCAGCCTAAAAGTTATATGATTTTTTTTTATAATAAGGTGAGTTTCATGTTTCTAAATATTTGCTAGAAGTGGTAGTGGTTTTAATTTATAATCTTGCTTTAATTTGTACTCATGATCAATAGTACTTTGAATTTATCTCTAATATAATATAGTGTTGTTGCTTAATGGTGTTTTCTGGTATATATTCAGGTGGAGGAGAGTGAACGAAATTTGAAAATGAACGATGATTTTCCTACTTGTTTTGGATAAAAATGTTGAGAGGACCAAGAAGATAGATGAAGACTGCATGCTACCATAGAAGATTTTGATCTTTATGTTAACTAACTAGTTGTAACTCTTAGAGATATCCATGTTACCATATTAGAGGCTATACATTTCTGACTTTTATGCAATACATACACATTTTTTATGATATGGTTAAGTTTTATTTGATAAATAATAGTCTCAATTATAATGTGCCAAAATTACATATATTTCCCTTTAAATTTCTGACTTTATATATATTTTACTTTAAATTAATAAAAAAAACGATATCTAGAAAGAAAAAAAAAACTGACCGAAAAAAAAATTAAATGTTTTTCCTAGCGCTTTTTTCCTTTTATAAAGCGCTATCTAAACCTATTATTACATAGCGCTTTTTAAACTAAAACGCTGTTTTTAACTTGTTTTAGATGTCGTTTATTTTTGTAAGCGCTATCTAACGACAACCTTTGCTAGCGCTTTTTCATACAAAGTGCTATAATGACCCAGCTTTAGGTAGCGCTTTATGCAGGAAAAAAACGCTATATTACCTTTACCAGCGCCATTTACAATAGCGCTTCAAAAGCGCTATAAATCATCTAAAAAAAGCACTATCTATGACCATTTTTGTATATCTTTTTGGTTAATATATATAGGTGGTGCTTTTGCATCATCAGCTTAGTAAGAAAGTGATGATAACAAATTCTCACAACCACCTTAGAGAGTATCCCGGAGCACTCGTTAATGATCGCAGTAAATATTTATAACAAATGTGTTTATTCAATGTATTAAAAATCAAAATATTTAAAAATTTTAAATAATAATTGTTAACAATAACCTAATTTGTATATGGTGGTGATTTCATAAATTTATATAAACACGTTTTTATAAATATTTACCATGATCCTTAATGAATGATAATAACAAATTCTCACAACAACCTTAGAAAATGCTATGTAATTCTCTGAACAAGGCAACTACCACAACCTGCAAGGTCTGGCCATATTTATATCTACTATAATAATTTTGTAGTCCAACTTTATAACCAAATAAGCATCTCCATATATTTTCCGTCACCCTTATTAAAATCTTCTAAGTTCAACCATATACCATCCTCAGATGTCCTCACAACATTACCTTATCACTAATATTCAATGGCACTTCAACAACCAAAATGACTGAAAATTCCACTGCACTAACCAAGCCTTATTCCTCCTCATATGTTTCATTGCCACCATCATCTTTCTCCCTTCTTTCTTTCTTTGTATCCACTTTTGTCGTCGTCGCTTCTCATCGCAACCCTCCACCATGGTGATGATCTCTCCCATGCAGCTAGAACAATGTTCAACCATTAAGAGCCTTAGAATTGTTGGTGCTAGTTTTGAAAATAAAAATGAATGTTGTATATGTTTGAGTATTTTCCTTGATAATGAAATGATGAAGGTGTTAATTTAATGTCAACATGTTTATCATTCTCAATGCTTGGATATGAGGCTTAGTGCTCATTCTAGCTGCCCTCTATCCAGAGCTTCCCTTCATACATGTTAGACATTAATTAATTATCTATGGTAATTAACATTTTATTTATTTCTTGGTAACTTTATGTGTTGGTAACTTTATGTGTTGTTAAAGTTGAATTAATCAGAGTACATTCAGTTTTCAATATCAATATGTCATATTTTCTATCACCTTGATTTTTCAAGATTTTGAAGAAAGTTGTTATATGGCATATGTCACCTATACGCTGTTATTTCTGTCACCTATACGTGTTTCTACTTTTTAGCTTTATTGTTTCATGCTTCTACTAGTATCAGCCATTCCATTTATTTCATGGGATTTCCATATATAAATTTATGAGAAATGTTAATGAGTATTCGAAGACACTCATTAAGAATCATAAGTGGTAAATATTTATAAAAATATGTGTATTCAAAATATTCAAAATCAAAATATTTGACTTTTTTAAATAATAATTACTTATTTTGGAATGTTTAAAGAGTGATCGGGATGCAATCGTTAATGATAACCTAATTTATATGTGGGGTTGATTTCATATACTATTACCGATGGAACAGTAACTAGGTATTAAAAAGATATGAAATGTTAACAAGTGTGCTTTGTTAAAAAAATTAAAGAGACTTTATTTTGGCTCCTTAGAAGAATTCTTCGATACAAGAGGTGCTCTATAAAAATTAAAACTATAATCATACTTTAATGCGGAATAAATATGAGTTTGTATAAAAAAAAGGTTATATATATTAACGGTTTCTATAAATAAATCAACTTTTCGTTTTAATCCTTCTAAATTTTCACTTCAACTTTTAGTCTCTATAAAATTTTCAATCACTACTTTTGGTCCCCGTTTTTAAGTCAATTTTTGTATTTTTTTTTAATGAAATTTTGCAAAAATATGTAGAATGTTGTAAAAATCTCTCCCAACAAAAATAGAATTTTTTAACAAAGCATAAATTAAATATGAATTTTTAACTGCCAAAAATATAATAATTCATATTTAATTTAAGTTTTGTTAAAAAATTCTAGTTTTTTTTCGAAGAGATTCTTATAATCTTATAAATTTTTCTGCAAAATTTTATTCAAAAATATGAATTCTACATATGAGTTTACTTTAAAGGAGAGACCAAAAGTGAAGATGATAAAATTTTGAGGTACTAAAAGTTGAAGAAAATTTTTAGATGGACTAAAACATAAAGTTGACATATTTATAGGGATCAAAAGCATATTTAACCCCAAAAAAATGATATGTTGATATTATCAAGGAGATAAATATTTGGTTGGGTACTTCCCTAAATCAAAAGTATTTAGATGCACTCACTTGAATGATAATATTTGAAAGAGAAATAGTTTAGTCACATCACTTATTATAATTTCTCTTTTAAATTTTATCAATCATGTGTGTGCGTCCAAATAACTTTTATTTGGGTTTGCACCTATGCAAGACTTGCTCTATCAAGTATATATAGGAATACTTGGATGGTTGGATGAACTTTTAACGGCAGGGAAGGAGGGAGAGAGAGAGAGAGGTGGATGACGAGCAACCATTAGTTGTGATTCTTTCTTAATCTAGACTCCTTATGCCCTAGACACTCTTGAGATGGAGAGAAAAGGCAATATGCATGTGGTGTGTTCTGTATATTAGGGACCATAATCTATATATAGAGTTTATAGCCAATGTGGATTTGCATTATGTCTACAAATTTTGACTTTAATCAGATATTATTTTATATGCCAACGAGTTCCATCAAAATTAACGTCTTATATATATATATATATATATATATATATATATATATATATATATATATATATGATATTTGCTTGGATACACCCACTTGTTTTAATGAAGGTGTATTTTAGCAACATGCATCTTAGAGTGTATTTACTAACTTTTTAGTTATTACATGCTAAAATACTCCTTCTAAAATTAACTGAGTGTGTTCTAGCAAATGTCTGCAAGAGTTGTGAACTTACACCCACTTATTTTTAGAATGATTGTTTTAGCAACATGCACCTCAAATAGTATTTTATATCTTTTTAGTTATATCTTTACTAAAATACTCCTAAAAAACAAGTGGGTGTATCCCCGTGTGTGTGCGCGTGAGATATGTTTTTTTTGAACTAATCTATTACTGATATAATAAAATGGAAGTTATAATAAACCAAACCAAACTAGTCATGATTATCTATTTCAACGACACAAATAATGTAACAAAAAAATTTAATCTAAATTCTTTTTTTAATGACACTAACAACAATCTTTATTATAGAAAAAATTGTTTAAAGGTATAATTGGAATAATGGAAAAGTTAGTATAAATATATTCATCCAGTTTGTTACACTTTTTAAAAGATAAAGGAAAAAATTGGACATATATATATATTCATACTGTGTTTGTTACATTTGTTTTAATATTTAAATTTATTCTTATATATTTGTTATATGTGTTATTTGTATTGAAAATTGAGGCTATTTTTAGAAAGAAAAATCCAACCAAAAAGTGTTGAAATGGGTAGTTTTCTTTATATATAGTATTTAGACGACATATTTTGCCTGATACTGATTATCACCGTTCATCTGACTGTGGTTGTTTGGAAGACCGATATCACTTATTTTTTCAATGTGACTTTTACGGTAGTCTTTTGAGTCGTATTTCTGGCTGGTTAGGCTTGTCGACAGTTCATCATGGTAATTTTTTAGATCATCTTCTTTAGTTTGGTGGGCTAGGGGATTTTCAAAAAATTATATTCTCGCCTAGCTTTCAATATTATTTGGACTTATGTGTTGTACATCATATGGAAGGAAAGAAATGGGAGTATTTTTAACTTGTGTTCTAAAAATACAGAGCGTCTTGCTAACAAATGCTTGCAGGGTACTCTTTAAAGATTTCAAATTAAAAAATATTCTTTAATAAAGTCAAATACTACAATTTTGAATATATTGAATACACCATTTTTATTTTTATTTATAAAACAAAACTTATTCCATTCGTCTCAAATAGTCATTTACTAAGGATGTAGGTATTTTGATTTTTTTTTAGTTTAGAAGAAGATGGAAATAGATATATAATCAATCAATTTGAAAGTGTACTTGTGTGAACATTTGTATGGTTTATGGAAAGAAAAAAATATGAAGCGGAGGATGAAGATGTTCATATGGTTTAAGAGTTTCTTTATTTTTAGTAAAAAAAAACAGTTATTATTAAAATTATTATTTCAGCATTTTGTTAATAAAAGGATTAACTTATGCATGTTTTGATAGATAAAAGACTTAACCGGGATAAAAAATGATAAATGACTAATATGTTACAACTAAATAACATAAACGACGCCTAATATAACTTTGCCATTTTTATTTGTCTTAAATTATTTGTCCATTTTATAATATCAGTACAACATTTATTTATTGATTTATATTTTGAACAAGTCAAAATAGAATATTTTAATCACCAAAAATGTCAGCTTCTCAGCATAAGGTGTGTTAAGAAGAAGCAAACAGTTCAGATACAAAAACATTTAAACAATGTCCATTAAAACAAAGGTACTGATAAAAAGAAAAACAAAGCAATACAATTAACCAACGCCTAAACAGTCAAATGGGAGTTGTCATCGATCTTGATAATAGTTTATAGGCTTAATTAATGATTTGGTCCCTTAAGTTATTTGTTGGTTATATTTTGGTCCCATAAGTTATTAACATTACAATTTGGTCCCTTAAGTTAGTATCTGTTAGCCAAATAAATCCTCATCGTCAGTCTTTTGCAAAAACGTTAAATAGACAAAATGTGAACAATGACGTGACAACTTGCAATGTGTATCCACCTTAGACATTGGGTTAACAGTTTTGACGGTGGTGATTTATTTGGTTGATGGAAGATGACTTGAAGGGACCAAATTGTAACGTTAATAACTTATGAGACTAAAATGTAACCAACAAATAACTTAAGGGACCACATCAATAATTAAACCTAGTTTATAAAGAGGAGGTACTCCTTACCTTATGAACCGGTTTTGCAAGGATGAGTTAGGCTCCAATTTCAACAACTCGATATTTTCTATTAAAATCAATATTTCAAATCATTTTCTTAATAATCATGTAAACCTAAAAAAAACATAATTTAATAGGGAAGTAGAATCATTTAAAATTATTAAAGAGTACTCATTTCAACCACCATTATAAACAAAAATATATTTTGTAAAATGAAATAAATCATTTTTTCAATGAATCTAAAAATTTAATCTCGAATTTAACGGCAATGATAATGGTGGTGGTGTTACGCGAGTGAAATACACCGTTCTTGAATATTTTTGTCGCTATATGTAGATTATTGTTACCTTTATTAAAGTTATGGTCGGCCATAATGTTTCTGGTTTGCGAGGCACATGATTAAAAAAAGTGAAAAAGAGAAAGGTACAGACCGTACATTGTCAAAAGAATGTGAAAAGAAATTTGTCAAAAGAAATTCATTTATTGAGTGGTGTATGAGTCAAAAAGATTCAGTAAAGTGTACAAAAGAAAGCACCGTTTGTTGAATTCACAGTTGGCTTCTCTAAACCATAGATTGTTTCTATCGATCAGTCTTCTGTTTGCAATTGGAGAAAGAAAGATTCATTGGCTAAACGTTCCCAAAACGAGAGGTAATAAAGATTTATTGTTGCATTTCACCTTTTCTGTCCTTGCACTGATAATAATAGCTCCATTGTGTAGAACATGCATTCTGATTCAATTTACGCTGGCTGCTGCTGATTTGAGAAACGGGAACATTCTCTGTACCAGTTGCGAGGTAATCATTCAATCATATTTTATAATAAGAATCAACTTCCTTGGTCCTTAACCTTCCCTTGAAAACCCCTTCAAGATAAACCAATCAAACTCCAAAGCCCTGCCTAAACCTTGATCTATAAAGCGATCTCCACCGGCATCCAACAACCCACAATAGTCCCACAAGCTTCTAAATCTAACTCTTCTCCTTGCATCTAACAACACTAGGATTTTTAAGTGGTTGAACAAGTTTTCCCATAAATTCTTCAGCCCCCATAGTGATCAATTATTTCCTCACAAAGATTCACTTGCATTCAATAACTATTACTAGATATATATAGAAGCCAGAATTGGTTGTATTCTTCTAGTCCTACCTTAAGATTCACTGACCACTATTATAAGAAAACAATATTTTTAAAAATTAATTAAATTATGTTTTCAATGAATCTAAAACTTTAATTTTATTTATAGGGATAATACGTTTTTACCCCTCTGTAATTTGGGCGAGTTCCGGTTTACCCTTCTGTAAAAAAAAAGTTTACATTTCAACCCTGTAAAATAAGATTCTTTGATTTTAGCCATTGACTCATGTGACTGTGCAGAATTGCTGACATGGCGAGCTGAGTGGCACGCTGACTGTACATATCTAATTATGTGGCGTGCTGACTGTATAATTAATTTTGTTTTTCATTTTTTTAAAGGTACACATGGCATTTGTGCCTATTTTTTTTAAAAAAAATTGTAAAAATTAGAAAAAATTCAGGTTTTTTTTTATTACGAAAAATATTTTCCAAAATTTTGAAATATAAATTTTTTAAAAATTCCAAAATTTATAATTTATGAAAAACATCTATTTCAAAAAATTTTAAAATATCAAAATTTTTATTTCAAATAAAAAAATTCAAATTATTTTCGAAAATTTTGAAATATATATTTTTCGAAAATTTAAAATTAATTTTCTCAATAAAACAGATTTTTTTCGAAAAAGAAGTTTTTTAAATTTTCTGAATAAAAAAAAATCTAGATACAAATTTATTTAAAAATTTAGGAAAAGTCAGATTTTTTTTCAAAAATTTTATTCCAAATTTTCTTTACGATGTGTTACAAATTTGGGAATATTTTTTAATATTTAAAAATTAAGGATAACAAAAAATCTGGAAATTTTTTTAATACTTAAAAGAGTTGAAAGAGATTGTTTTCTTTATATATATAGTATAGATTATATAAACAATATTTTCCAAAAAATTATATAAAAAAGAAAAAATTTCCTAAACTTTCTATATTTTGAAATTTTGAAAAAAATTAAAAAAAATCAAAATTAAATAAAAATTTTTAAAATATTTTAAAAAAATAATATAAGCTAATTTTTGAATGTTTTGGTAAAAAAAATTGAAAAAATATTAATTATTTTTTGAAAAAAAGCCAATTTTTTTCGTCAATGTCCATTACACACATGTCAAGTTTTAAAAAAAATTAAAATTAAAATAATTACACAGTGGCATGCCACGTCAACGTCTGGATGGGGTCAGAGTGTTTTGTGGAGAATCTTCATATTACAGGGGTGTTTTGTGGAGAATCTTCATATTATAGGGTTGGAAACTAAACCTTTTTTTTTACAGGACGGTAAACCGAAACTCGCCCAAATTACAGGGGGTAAAAAGGTATTAACCCTTATTTATAATAGTAATAGAGGAGTACTCGAGAAATATTCGTAAATAGGGGTGTAACGGTTCAGTTTGGATCAGTTTTAGGTCAAAAAATATTTGAACCTATGAAATCTTCATCGGTTCAGTTTGGTTTGGTTTTTACTATTTTTCAAAGAAGAAACCTAACCAAACTAGTCGGTTTGGTTCGGGTTCGATCGGTTCGGTTGATCGGTTTGTTTGAAAATACAATTAAAAAAATCCATATTTTCATAAATTTGTATTTAATTTCATGCATACAACATACTCAAATATTTTATAGAGCTTTGTTTTCCATGTTCTCTATTTTTGAAACTGCTTTGTATAACTAACATGAAAAAACTAACAAGAAATAGACAACCGCAACTGCGGTGAGTAACGAAGGGTTAGGTGTGACTGACGGCTAGTGTTCTTTTTTAGTAGAAATCAAATAGTGTGTGAGTGATTAGATGAGATGATGATGGGAGAAAGTGAATAAAATAAAGAGTATTTTATGTTGGACTTTAATTTTGAGCTTTATCGGTTCTTTAGATGTCGAAATTAAATACCGAGAACCGCACCAAACTATATCGGTTTAGGTTGATTGGGTTCGGTTTTGAACTGAACCAAACAAGGTCAGATATTTTTTCAATTTGGTTCGATTTGAATTTACGATTTCATCGGTTTTGTCTGATCCACTTACATCCATATTCGTAAATATTTCTTCCAGAATAAAAATTATTCGTAAACATTTCCCAAACACAAATTGAGGCCTATATAAGGACTTTACTAGTTATATAAAAGACAAAAAATTGAGGCCTAAATAAGGACTTTACTCGTTATATCATACAATATCACACACAAATTTAAATTTAAATTCTATTTTTTTTAAGAGATTTTTATAATATTTTACACGTTTCTGCACAATTTCATTAAAAAATATAAAGGTTAAACATGAGTTGAGTTAAAAGTATGGACTAAAAGTAGTGATTGAAAATTTTATAGGGACTAAAAGTAGTGATTGAAAATTTTATAGGGACTAAAAGTGGAAGGAAAATTTTAGAGGACTAAAACTAAAAGTTGATATATTTATAAGGTTCAAAAACATATTTAACCATATTTAAATTAGGCAAATGCTAACTTGTGCCCTTGAGGGCACATGTTAAGATACTCATTATAAAAATACACATATAAAAGACGTGCATTCAACTTCTTAAAAGTTGTCATATTGTGTTTTTCAATGCAAAATTACTCTTTTTAGGAGGCATAACTTGTACCCTAAGAACACAAGTTAACATGACCCTTTAAATTATTAATAAGGAAAATTAATCCATTAAAATAGGAATTTACCTTCATTTAAATGTTCTTAACATTTTTATTTAAACCTTTCAAATTTTACCCCTTCATTTAAAATTTAGCTAAATCACATTAAAATTTCAATCAAAATTTACCCCTTCATTTTTATTTGAATTATCAATTAAAATTTAGCTAAATCACATTAAAATAGGAACGACCCACTACAATATGAGGAACACTATGAAAACCTTATTTTAACCTTATCGATATCTATACTACATATAAAGATAAGACATGGTTTTGTGCTGGATTTTTCCCTTCCAATTATACCCTTAAATAAATTTGATTATAAGAATGCTATTTTGTTGGTATTATTAAAAAAAGATAAGAGTTTATATTGTATTAGATACATTGTTGATATTATTGAAAAAAATATGTATAGTTTGCTACAATCAAATTGCAAAATATTTATTATTTATCTATACTTGTAGTTTTAACCAAAATCAAAATAACTTCAATCAAAATTTCATAAATTTTTTTGTCATAATTTATACACGTTAGCGTAATAAATAAAAAAAAGCAAACAGATAGGCATAGATAGGCACGGATGCACTTGGATCTAATTGGGGGCAGCTGACCCCGCTTCTTTAGTATTTTTTTAACCATCAACCTACTAATTTTACATGTTGACCCCTCTTCAAATTATAAGTTGCCCCGTACAAACTCATTCAATCCATTAAAGAGAAACTATTATTACATAAATATTATTAAAATACTAGGTCTACAAATGGAAAGGTTACGAAAAAAGTGAATGAAGTCTTTGCCAAAGAACAAAATGGCAAGTGTGTTGGTTTGGAATCTTAATATGTTTTCTGCATCACATTTTTTTTACATCTCACTTCTTCCCTTCACACAACAACGTACAAGATTTACACCCTTACTTGAAATGAATTTTTGACTACAATTGTGTTTTTTTAATCGGTTTAAGTTCATTCGGTTCGGTTTTGAACCGAACCAAACAAGGTCGGATATCTTTTCAGTTTGGTTCGGTTTGAATTTTCGGTTTCATCGGTTTTGTCCAATCCACTTACACCCCTATTCGTAAACATTTCTTCCAAAAAAAAAAAGTATTCATAAACATTTCCCAAACACAAACTTAGGCATAAATAAGGACTTTACTGGTTATATAAAAGACAAAAAATTGAGGCATAAATAAGGACTTTACTGGTTATATCATACAATATCACACAAATTGAAGTTTAAATTCTTTTTTTTTTTTAGAGATTTTTATAATATTTTACACATTTTTTTACAATTTCATTAAAAAATACAAAGGCTAAACATGAGTTGAGTTAAAAGTAGTGATTGAAAATTTTATAGAGACT